>ULKF01012946.1_pt1 | contig 15258 bp, 18 predicted proteins | sample 1951071 | NCBI WGS metagenome assembly ULKF01 (sample SAMEA4835492, study PRJEB28245) | human gut metagenome | biome: gut microbiome; material: fecal sample | place: Denmark | collected 2008
GAAAAGCGTCCTTTGGCATGCAAAACATTGATAAACAGTGAATACAAATCCGCTTTGTCCCTATCGGTAAAAATTCGGTTACCTGCCGTTGTTTCCGAAACAGGCGACTAACAGTCTGGTAACTGAAACGTTGCAATATTTTGTTTTCTTTTGCAGGTCTGTCTGTTCTGTAATTCTCGCAAAATGCTTAATTATAAACGATTTACGTTTAATTCTCGTCATTCTGTTTTTTATTGCATTTCTAAATTTTACTTATTGCTCCCGTCATAGCTACGCCACAAGCATTTGCCTTGCAAATGGCGTGAGTATGGAGAATGTTGCTAAGATGTTAGGTCATGCAGATACAAGCGTAACAAAACACTATGCAAGGGTATTGGATCAGAATATTTTCAAGGATATGCAGAAAGTAAATAGCTGTCTGTCGGAACTTACTATATAATTTAGAATAGTATATGCTATGGCAAAGAACAAGTTGCCATAGCATAATAATACAATAAATATTTCTTATGAAACAAAGTTGGTGTATCTTTATGAAAGAATTGAAACTATAAAATAGAATATATGGAACTTAATGAATCAGAGGATAGAAACATCAATGCTATATGCATAGAACTTAATGAATATTTAATGGGTCGTTTTAGATACAAAGTTCTTCCAGCATATAGAACGTTTAGCGGAGGCACTAATATTATGACTCGTAGAAGAATCAAGTTTGACATATACCTTAGATTTTATTATTCACAAACACCCCGTTGGCCTGCTAATACAATAGTTATAGCACGTTTAGGATTCCAGAAAACCCGAAAAGGAAATGGAACGCATTTTATAAGTTTTCTAAAAGGGATCGCTCTTAAATATGACTTTGAATATATTAGCCTTGAATGTACCAATGAAAATAGTAGTGCTTTTGCAAAACATTTTAATTTTAAAGAAAGTAAATATGGAAATGAAGATTATATTATAGCCATCAAAGACTTAAAACTTTGAATACAAAATACTTAATATAAAATCCAAAACTTAATATGAAGCATTGACAAAGGTAAGTTCCGTATTTAGCCTGTGCAAGTCCGAGCCTACGGTTTAGATGAAAATCTTCCTCTCACGGTGTTCGAGCGTATTTTCATCTAAAGACTTGCACAGACTAAGTACTTCACTGGAAAAGTCAATGATTCAAATTAAATTCCGAAAAACAATGTTTTCGAGGCTGGCGGGCTATTCTTTCCAACTTTCAAAATAGTGCATTTGGAGCAGCTTATCAATATCGCTTTGGCGATAAATGATTTTACCTTTTATCTGGATAAAGGGGATTAACCCTGTATCTCTCCACTCTTGCAAGGTTCGCAAACTGACATTCAATTTTTTGGAAACTTCATGGTTGGAAAGAAAGCGTTCTCCGTTCAGTTGGGGTTTGTAGTGCTTTACAATGGATTCAATACCATTCAGCATCGAATCGAGCGAAGAAATAAATTCTTTGACTTGTGGTGTATCTTTATTTATTAGTTCCATGATTGAAAGATTGTTTTATTGAAATATTGATTTCAAGATTACTAAATGGCTAGTTAGTTACGCAAATAGTCACCCAGCGATGAAATACTAAGTATATCTTTTGCCGGATCATAATCTACATAGAGCCGTTTGGATGCAATGGTAATAAAATACAGGCTACCATCTTGCTGTATCTCATAAGTAGCGGGTGAAGCCTGTTTAGTGGTTTCCGATACATATATAATAGAAAGAAGGTACTCTTTATCATTACGGTAGATGATAACCGTAGGATTCAGATTAACGCTTTCCCATGTGCCGACAATGGAAAACAGGTTGAAGGACGGGTAATCTTCTTTAGTTCTTCTCATAAGGCATAATTTATTGGGGTGATTGATTTTGTGTTTCACTGTCCGCAATAATTCTTTCAATATCGGAAGACTTATAATAAATCTTGCTGCCGATTTGAGAATAAGCCAGCCGTCCACTACTTCGGTAATATTGCAGCGTTCGTTTGCTAAAGCCTAACAACAGGCACACTTCCTGACTATCCAGCCAGTTTTCTACTTTCTGGGTATGAGTGCTGCACAAACTTTCTATTGCAAACTCGGTAAATCGTTCGCAGACATACGAAAAGGTTCTCTTTTCAATGGTTACTACTTCCATACTTTTAATTTTTAATGGTTTATAAAACGTGTTGATTCTATTTTCATCGGCAAATGAAAGAAGAATCAAGAGCCGTTTTTAAAACTGTCTGAAAGTGGTATATCCTGTCTACCTCTGGCTCAATTCATTTAGAATATACTAATAGGATATTCGTTTTTTGAACGCATTTATTTAGAAAGTCAAAAGGAAATAGAGATACAAAAAGATTTATCGCTTATCTTTGCGACATGACTACCAACAAGATAACTCCCGAAGAATTATGGGCAAGACAGCAGATCAGCCCGCTGGATGTGGACTATGATTTGTGGAATGAACGTAGAGCATCTATACAGACCTTCTCACAAATGAGCCAAAGTTGTATCTTTACGGTAGATGTTTTCAAAGAACGGTACGATTTTGCATCCGACAATTTCGCTAACATATTCGGATATAACCCTACATGGATAAAGACGATTCGGAAGCAGGGGGATTTATTAGAGGAACGGATTCACCCGGACGACCGGGCACAACTCATCGAACACCAGATTGAACACGGGCAGTTCATTTATTCACTTCCGCAGGAACAGAGGAATGATTATCAGCAGATATTCCAGATTCGTATGCTAAATGCCCGGCAGGAATATGTGAATGTAATCAGTCGTCACCAAGTGATTCAGAAAGACAAGAACGGAAAGGCATGGATGATTATGGGAGTGATGGATCTTTCACCCGATCAAACACCTATGGAGCGAATCAAGCGAACAGTTATTAATCGGAAGACGGGTGAGATACTTGCATCGGCAGTTGTTCCGGCAGACCAACAATTAACCAAGCGGGAAAAGGAAATACTCTTATTAATCCGACAGGGCTTTTTGAGCAAGGAGATTGCATCTCAACTGAACCTTAGTATTTATACAGTGAACAATCACCGCAAGAATATATTGGCAAAACTGAATGTTGATAATGTGATCGAAGCCATTAATCGGGCAGAAAGTTTCGGTATTCTCTATTGATTACGGCAACCAATCCAAGCTATTTGTCAGCGGATTGGTTTTTCTCCATTGTTCCAGTTCTTCATAATTGCGAACTTCACCCACGAAAACAGCATGATAGATTTCTATGCCGGGAATCTGTACACCGTCCGGCACATCGAATTTAATTTGAAGGATGGTTTGCTTGATTTCCGGGGTAAGTTGGTTCGTAATGGCAGCGGTTACTTTCTCTACCACACCATCATATTTTGAGCCTTTACGAATATGAATCATATCGAACTTCCATGTGTTTCTGTCCTCATCTTCGTAGATAGCGTGCCATTCGATACACTCTTCTTCTGTCTGAATCAGATTCTTATATTGGACTTCCTTTAAAGAGAGCCGTTCGGCAAGTTCCTGCATCACAGAAAAACTGGCTGCAATATCCAGCGTATCGGTATAGATATGCAGGTCTATATCCCGACTCTTCGCCAACAGACCAGATTTGAGTGAGCCTACCAGATGAACGGTTGCCCCAATACGTTCCCATACCGGAATAATACCGGTATGTTCCAGTATCTTCCAAGCGGTTTGCTGATTATGTAGGGCGAGTTCAAGAATATCCATATCGTTCATTTTGAGCGTACAAAGATACAAAACTTATGGATATATAGCTATAAATAGCCATTTCCTATCCCATTGGATTGCAGTAATTTTGCGCACCGTTTCGACTCTATTTTCATCCTTTAGCAATAAATTACTACGATGTTCAATCAAACAGAGAAGCAAGAAAGAAGCTATTTGCAGCAAATAATCGCCCGGCTGAAGCAGATAATCAACCATACAGATGTGTCCGTGAAAGACCATGTAGATACATTGGCAGAGTACAAAGACTATCTTTGGAGTAATAAAGATATTGATCCGCATGAGATACGCTCCATGCGTGAAAGCATTCTGAATCATTTTGCCATAGGCGAAAGTGTAATTGACAAACGCCGACGGCTTGCCAAAATAGTGGATATTCCCTACTTCGGACGAATAGACTTTCAAGAGAAGAACGAAAACCGTCCGATAATCCCTGTTTATATCGGCATTCATACCTTTCACGATACTGAAAGCCGGACAACCGTGATTTATGATTGGCGAGCACCTATTTCAAGTATGTTCTACGATCACGAACTGGGCGAAGCATCTTATCAATCCCCATCGGGAGAGATAAAAGGGGATATTTCGTTGAAACGCCAATATCGAATCCAGACTGGAAAAATGGAGTTTATGATTGAAAGTACGCTGACCGTCCACGATGATATTCTGCAAAAGGAACTGAGTGCTAATGCAGATGATAAAATGAAGAACATTGTCGCCACCATCCAGCGGGAGCAGAACCGGATTATCCGTAATGAGGAAGCCCGGACGCTCATCATTCAGGGTGTAGCGGGTTCGGGCAAAACTTCTATTGCCCTGCACCGCATCGCCTACTTGCTGTATGCTTTTCAGGGCAGTATCTCTTCAAAAGACATCTTGATTATTTCTCCGAACAAGGTGTTTGCCGATTACATCTCTAACGTGCTGCCCGAACTGGGCGAAGAAACCGTACCCGAAACCAGCATAGAACAGATACTTTCCGAAGTTCTGAATCACAAATACAAATACCTTAGTTTTTTTGAGCAAGTGAATGAATTGCTGACAAAACCAACACTGGACTTTATTGAGCGAATCGAATATAAATCATCTTTCGACTTCATCGCTAGTCTGGATCGCTTTATTTTGCACATCGAAAACCACTACTTTAGAGCAGAGGATGTGAAGCTAACCAAACATATCACCGTCCCGGCTGAATTTATCGAAGAGCAATTCCACCGCTTCAACCGCTACCCCATGCGCCAACGGTTCGAGGCAATGACGGATTATATTCTCGATATGATGAAAGTACAGTATGCTTTTACTGTGACGACAGCCGAACGGAATTTCCTAAAAAAAGAGATGAAGCGAATGTTTGCCGGAAACAATGACCTGCAAGTCTATAAAGATTTCTTCGCATGGATGGATAAGCCGGAACTGTTTAAAATACGGAAGAACCGCACGCTTGAATATGCCGACATAGCACCATTGGCGTATCTGCATATCGCTTTGGAAGGTAATACAAAGAATTGTGTAAAGCATTTGCTAGTAGATGAAATGCAAGATTATTCTCCAATCCAGTATAAGGTAATGCAAAAGCTATTCCCTTGTCGGAAAACGGTATTGGGCGATGCCAGCCAGTCGGTCAATCCTTACGGTTCGTCTACTGCGGATATGATTCAAAAAGCTCTTGCTGCGGGCGAAGTGATGAAGCTATGTAAAAGCTACCGTTCTACTTGCGAGATCACTGATTTTGCACAGAAAATACGGACAAATACCGATCTTGAACCAGTCGCACGGCACGGAGAGAAACCGCAAGTATTACAATTTAATAATGAGAAAGAAGAACTATCTACTATTAAAGAATTAATTGCCACCTATCAGGCATCCGCCTATAAATCGCTGGGGATTGTCTGCAAAACCGAATCGCAAGCCCGTGAGATGGCAGATAAATTACAAATTCCCGATATTCATTTCTTATCGAGCCAAAGTTCCGCTTTCGTACAGGGTATTGTTATCACCTCTGCACACATGGCAAAGGGTTTGGAATTCGATGAGGTGATTATCCCACAGGTGGATGATAGGAATTATCATTCGGAGATCGACCGGAGTATGCTATATGTAGCAGTAACGAGGGCAATGCACCGTTTAACGCTGACATATAGCGGAACAAAACACACGCCATTCATCTAAATTTTCGGCTTACTTTATTGTCGTGCGGAGATTAACGCCTATATTTACTGCCATGCGCACAGCAGATTAACGAAATAACGATGAAAGAAAGCAAAATTCTATATCCGTCGCCCGTACTTTCCCAATACATTAAATACTATTGGGTATTAAAGACCGATGTAGTAGAACCAGTAATGGTACAGACTATTCCATCGGGGTGCGTGCATCTTGTTTTTCATCGGGGTGAGAATCTAAATATCCAATCAAAAGGTTTACAGCCAAAGAATTTTATCCGGGGACAGTTCTCAACTTATGGGAGTTTGATTTCAGAGGGCAATATTGATATGATTGCCGTCATATTTCATCCTCTGGGGCTAAATCCATTTGTGAGGTGTTCTATGAGTGGGCTTTACAACCATTATATAGATGTAGAAGATTTGGAAGATATTGAACTGAATCACCTGAAACGAAATATTTCTGCCGAACCAGCCGTTGAAACCTGCATCCGGTTAATTGAACTCTTTTTCATGCAACGGTTGGTCGATGCAGATTGTAATTACCAAAGAACGTATCACGCTATCCGTCAAATAATCAATCAACCACAAATTGATGTGAATACCCTTGCTGAAAGTGCTTATTTGGGATATAGGCAATTCAAGCGAGTATTTTCCAACCAGGTAGGAATGAGCCCTAAAGAATATTATCGGGTAGTTCGCTTTCAGCGGGTACTGTATCTGTTGCAGAATCATCCGGGAATGGAGTTCGTAGATTTGACTTATTCGTGTGGCTTTTACGATCCTTCGCACTTGGTGAAAGACTTTAAAGAGTTTACAGGCTGTTCGCCTACTCAATATCTATCTTCTCGTTCTCCGTATTCTACATTTTTTTCCGAAGATTGTAGGCTGAATGTTATTAAATCGCATAGTCGTGCGTAGTCATTTGTGATAAAGTCAGTTTTTTACAAGTGGATGATAGGCAAAGAACTTACTTTTGCAGAAGTATTTAAAATTAGAAAGTTATGCAAGAAAGTAATTTTATACATATAACCGCTGGCATTGCACAGGTTATTGAAGCAGAAGAGAAATTGTTAAGTAGTCTGCCCGTAGAGGTTATCACACAAAGGCAAAATACGCAGAATCGCACCATCAAGCAGATTCTCGGTCACTTGATTGATTCGGCATCCAATAATCACCAACGCATGGTTCGGTTGCAATATAGCAAAGACCTGCTTTTCTTCCCTGATTACACACAGGATAATGACTTGTGGATAGCTCTGCAAGATTATCAGAATGCAGACTGGGCTAACTTAATCCAGTTGTGGAAATTCTACAATCTGCATATCATCCAAGTAATTAACTCGGTAGATAAGAACAGGCTGGATAGTTACTGGTGCGACTTTACAGGAACAAAGGTTACGTTAAGAGAAATGATAGAAGGATATTTGGGACATTTGCACCTACATATAAAAGAAATTCATGAATTGATAGATTGAATTTCTTAATTTTTCATACATTTGCGCTATATCAACTCACAAATAGTATTCACTTCTTATGAAACTCTGTATATAGCTACGCTCCTGCGAATAGCCCCATTAAAGAAAGCTATTCAGCTATTTGACAAATAACGATTTATTTGCCACAGAGATTTTACATCCTTTTATTTATGAATTTACGAGCTAGCAGACTATATGATGCAGTCTGCTCGTGTCGTGCTATTTTGCAGTTGAGCAATGAATTATACATATAAACAAATATGGCTCATCAACTTTCCGGTAATGATGAGCATCTTAATGGAGCAGTTAATCAATATAACGGATGCTGTCTTTTTAGGTCACGTAGGCGAGGTGGAATTGGGAGCATCCGCTATTGCCGGAATTTATTATCTGGCGGTCTATATGCTGGGCTTCGGGTTCAGTATTGGATTGCAAGTAATGATTGCCCGCAGAAACGGAGAGCAGAATTATAAAGCAACAGGAAAGACTTTCTTTCAGGGGCTATTCTTTTTATCGGGATTAGCCGTCTTGCTTTGCCTATTGATTCATGCCGTTTCTCCTTATCTATTGAAACGATTAATTTCCTCGCCGGAGATTTATCAAGCGGTAGTCCGCTATTTAGATTGGCGCAGCTTCGGGCTGTTGTTCTCATTTCCTTTTCTGGCTATCCGTTCTTTCTTCGTTGGAATAACGCACACAAAAGCCTTGTCGTGGTCGGCTGTTACTGCGGTGACGATTAATATCCCGCTGAACTACTTTTTAATATTTACACTGGAATTAGGCATTTCGGGAGCAGCCATCGCTTCATCTTTAGCGGAAATGGGTTCTTTGATTGTGCTTTGTATCTACACAAAAGCGAAGATTGACAAAGACAAATACGGATTGAAGCCCGTTTATGATGGACGGTTACTTATCAAAGTCCTGAATCTGTCTGTGTGGAGTATGCTCCATGCTTTTATCAGTGTAGCCCCTTGGTTTCTATTTTTCGTGGCAATCGAGCATTTAGGAAAAACGGAGTTAGCTATTTCCAATATCACCCGAAGTGTATCGGCTCTCTTTTTCGTAATCGCCAATTCGTTTGCTGTCACTACGGGTTCATTAGTGAGTAATGCTATTGGAGCAGGAGCGAGAAACGAGCTTTTCCCGATCTGTCACAAGGTTCTGAAATTAGGATATATCATTGGCTTTCCATTGGTAGGAATTGCGTTGCTTTGTAATCGTTGTATCGTGGGCTTCTACACCGATAGCGAACTATTGGTGGAATTAGCGTTTGCCCCTTTCGTGGTGATGCTACTGAATTACACGTTTGCACTACCCGGCTACGTATATCTTAATGCAGTCGGGGGAACAGGGCAAACCAAAATCACCTTTCTGTTTCAGGTGACAACTACCTGTTTGTATTTAGTATATCTCTACTGGTTGAGCTTCTGTATAGAAGCATCTTTACCTCTCTATTTGACAGCAGAATATCTGTTTGTAATTCTGCTGGCTCTGCAATCTATCATTTATCTAAAAAGCAAACACTATTAAAACGAATCAAGTTATGATGACAAAAATATATCCACGAACCGGAGATAAGCAAACAGTCTATCTGAATGCCGTGATTAAAGATCCGCAAATAAAGGTAGGCGATTATACCATTTACAATGACTTTGTAGCTGATCCCTTGCTGTTTGAGAAAAACAATGTACTCTATCATTATCCCATCCACCGGGAGAAGTTAATCATTGGCAAGTTTTGTTCTATTGCCTGTGGCACGAAGTTTCTGTTTAATTGTGCGAATCATACATTGAAATCTCTTTCTACCTATACTTTCCCTCTATTCTATGAAGAATGGGAATTGGAGAAGGCGAATATTACTACCGCATGGGATAATAAAGGCGATATTGTGATCGGCAATGACGTATGGATCGGTTACGAAGCTGTGATTATGGCGGGTGTTCATATCGGTGACGGAGCGATTATTGCCGCACGTGCCGTAGTGACAAAAGATGTCCTGCCTTATACGATTGTGGGCGGCACTCCTGCCAAAGAAATACGAAAACGCTTTGACACAGAGGTGATCCAACAACTGCTAAAGTTAAAATGGTGGGATTGGTCTACCAATAAGATCCGTCAGTGTTTGCCCTATATTGCAGAGCGTAAACTAGATGAATTACTTGCCATGAAGAAAGATAGATTATGAACTATATAAAAAAACGATTGACAAGGATTGATGCAAGTTTCAGTTCTTCTGTATAGCTACATTTCGCTATTTTAGAACTCATGCCAGTGGATTATATTTGTAAGAAGCAGGAATTTGAAGTTCACCATTTCTGGAATTGCGACCAATAAGGCTGAATACCCCTTGAATCATTCTGATCAGCAGAGGAACTACAAACAAAACAAGAAATCATTCAGCATACAAAGCTAGTGCTTTGATATATATAATTTATTCACAATTAAATTTTATGCCTATGAATGATTTATTGAGAACGAGGTTTTTCATCTTACTGGCTGACACCTCACAAGAAGTTATTAACACAGAAATGCAAGATGCTTATGAAGATTTTGTGAAGCAAATAGTAACAATTAGCAATTCGGAAGATTACACTCATATCTTCCGAATGCTTAATCTCACCCGTATTGAGATAGCCCCATTAAAGGGGTTGTATCAGGATGGGCAGGGGAAAAAATGCGCCTAAAAATCTATACATTCACAAAGCATTATCCTTAATTGATGCAGAATTAGAGTTACTCAACTTGAAAATTACTCATCCCGAACAGTTTAGTTTGCCTGTGTCTACAGAGTTCAAGTCAGACCTGTATGTAATTCCTAAATCTAAAGACTTGGGAATTATTGGCATTACTGAAATTGTGCTTGGTTTATTTCTTCAAGGCGAGATTACCGGAAAGAATGGAAAGCCCGTTTCAGAGGCTTGTCTAGCCCGTAACTTTGAGCAGCTTTTCAATTTGAAATTTGGTAGTATCTACGATAAGATCGGTGAAGTGTTTACTCGTAAACCATACAATCTTACTAAAACATTAGACGCTTTGCGAAATGCTATTGGTAGAGAAGACCGTAAACGCAAGAACAAATAAAGATCAGAAAAGATGATTCTGCAAGTTGTTTATTTATAGTAGTTTATAAACCATTTTTCGGGGAGTAGGTAACTACTCCTCTTTTTCTGCAACCTTGTTTTGCAGAACTTTGCTTCATCAATCGATTGAAAACAATAATGTTGAACTTAAAATTGAAGCAAAATGTATATAGACAACGAAAACTTCGAGAAGTGGATGGAGAAGCTATCCAAAAAACTCACCGAAATCGGGCAAGACTTGAAATCCATTATCAATACTGATACTGTGTTCGATGAAAACGAAAGGCTATTAGATAATCAAGACTTAGCCTTTCTGTTGAAAGCATCTTTCAGAACCTTGCAACGCTATCGGGCAAAAGGTGTACTTCCCTACTTTACCATCGGACGGAAAACATATTATAGAGCCAGTGACATCCGGGCTTTCGTTCATGAATATGCCGATTCTCAAACCTACAAACAGTTTGAAAAAGCCAATCAGTTGGCTAATCAGCCCTGATAGCAAAAAGTAGCAGAGGAAAGAAACCTGTGTTCAGGCTATTCCTTTGTGCCACCACCCCGATTTAGCACAAACTGCTTCACCTATCGGTTCAGCCTGTTTCGCTAAATCGAGCAAGAGGGAACTGGACAAGTCCTGTTCTTCCCTCTTGCCCTGCGGGGCAAAGCCTTCGGCTTTAGCGTGTTACAAGAACACGCTGTAATGACACCTGTAATAAGCATTTTCTTTGCAACGCTTATTATCAAGTATTTATATATTCATATTTCTATAAAAAGTAATTATCATGCCCAATAGCAGTCGAAAAACGATATTCACTACCATTTCCATAGACAAGGAAACGGCAGCTTTAGTAGAGAAGATATGCAAACGCTATTCACTGAAAAAGAGCGAAGTTGCAAAGTTGGCGTTCGGGTATATCGATAGAGCACATATCAACCCATCCGAAGCACCTGAATCCGTAAAATCGGAACTGGCGAAAATAAATAAGAGGCAGGATGATATTATACGTTTCATTCGTCATTACGAGGAAGAACAACTAAATCCCATGATACGGGCTACAAATTCTATTGCTTTACGTTTCGATGCTATCGGTAAAACTCTGGAAACTCTGATACTCTCTCAACTGGAAACCAGTCAGGAGAGACAAACAGCCGTACTAAAAAAGTTAAGTGAGCAGTTCTGTAATCATGCCGATGTTATAAACAATCAATCCAAACAGATTAATGCACTCTACCAGATACACCAACGAGATTATAAAAAGTTAATTCAACTGATACAACTCTATTCAGAACTATCTGCTTGCGGTGTGATGGATAGTAAAAGGAAAGAGAATCTGAAAACAAAAATCAGTAATTTGATAAATACGTAGAATTATGCACATAGACTTTGCCCCGCCATCAAACGGAACATACAATAATACTGGAAGTTGCAGGCAGTTAGTTAATTACATGGAACATGAAGATTTAGAACGGATAGGAAAGGGCATCTATACCGAAGGCTTTTTCAATCTGACAGAGGATAACATCTATAAATCAACCGTCATAAAAGATATAGATAGTAATATCGGGCAACTTCTAAAAACGGATGCTAAGTTTTATGCTATCCATGTCAGCCCATCGAAAAAGGAACTTCAAGCGATGGGTAACACAGAACAGGAACAAGCCGAAGCAATGAAGCGATATATCCGTGAAGTGTTTATTCCTGAATATGCCAAGAACTTCAACAAAGAACTTTTTGCATCGGATATAAAGTTCTATGGCAAAATTCATTTTGATCGCAGTCGTTCAGAATATGAACTGAATATGCACTGTCATTTGATTGTGAGCCGTAAAGACCAATCCAATAAGAAAAAACTATCTCCACTTACTAACCATAAGAATACCAAGAAAGGAACGGTAACAGGCGGCTTTGATCGTATAAACCTATTCCAACAGGCAGAACAGGGATTTGATAAACTATTCAACTACAATCGCCAGCAAACTGAATCATTTGATTATCACAATACGATGAAAAACAATTCTATCTCAGAACAACTCAAACTACAGGAACAAAAAAATCAAGATAGCGAAAAAGGAATGATAATCAATCAAGATAGCAACCAAGAAAATATGTTTTCTTTCAATCTTGCAAACAAGGAAGTGGATAAACAGGCTTTCAATACTGACAAGCAAACAGGTAAAAAACAAAACTACAATATTTTTAAAAACCATTCAACAAAATCTCTTGTTGGATTCATTGCATCAGAAGTAACTCTCGATTCAAATCCGAACATTGAAGAACAACAGCAAAAAAAAATCAAAAGGAAAAGAAAGTTTCCAAAGCTATAGTTATCTTAATCTAAGTCTTCTCGCTATGCAAATTCATACCTGCTCCCTTGTTTAAAAAATATTAAATACGGCATATCAACAGTATCTTGATGTTTTTTTCATGCTGATAAGTTGCACATACTCTCTAAAAGAACTAATTTTACGCTACATTGATTAATGTACTATCAATTAGATATGTAAAAGTATATACGATGGAAGATATTTTTAAGAAAGAAATGATAACCCCAAACCCAAATTTTGTCAAGAAATTCTATTTTCTAGACTATTTTTATATATTACTAAAGAGTGTGAAAATGCACTCTGATGAAAATGAAATACTAGAGGAATTTAAAATTCTCAAAAAGAAATATCTATTAGGAGAATCAAAATATAAAAGACTTACAGCAGATGATGAGAAATTAACAAAGAAACAGCTAGCCAAATTTGCTTATACATTTCAACAAGTAATTAGTGAATCTATTGATTACAATCTTATTACTAGAAAAAATGCAAATAGCAAAATAATAGATAGCGAAAAAAAGAGCATTTTTTTAACTCCTTCTGGGGAAAGTGCTTTACAGGAATATGAAAAAGGAAAATTAAGTTTCAATCTTTTTATGCTAAAGAAAATGGAAGAGAAACACTTTTCTTTTTATCAATTATTGAAACTTTGTTATGAAGATAATACTTTAAAAAATGGTTTGTTAATATTCCCTATTTATTCAGGATTGAAGCTTGATTTTGATAAATCAACATTTACAACCAACCAACACGTTTTTGATTATTCGAAAGCTCTAATGAAGCGTCTAGAAGAGGATATCAGGAAATATACTAAAAAACAAATAGTATCTTTGCAAGAAGAAGAAGGTAAACTTATCAGCAAATTGAAATTTGATAAATTAATAGGTGAAAATCCATGTGAAAGCTTTAATACAGAGAAATATAATTCAGTACTAAGCCATTTTAGAAAATATTGGTTGAATTATTTTTTAAAAAATATATACAACTACAATTACAGTTTTGACGTCTTCAATATATGGGTAGAAAGAGCCAAACAGGCAGGCGTTTTATATAGTACTGAGTTTTTTCCCGACTTCAGTGGTCGTATTGTTTATCCAACTTCGATTATTACTAAAAATGTAAAAAATGGCGATTTTATGAAAGTTTTCGAATATTCGGATTCAGAATCTTTATACGTACATAAGCCTCTATGGGACGATAACAATCAAACTGAGTTCGTAAAAACTCTGCTTGATGAATATTACATTTTGCAAAAAACTAGAAAAACTCACTTTATCAATTTGCTGGATTTAAAAGAACGAGTTTGTTTCAAATTAAGAATTCCAAGTTTTGTTTTTGATGATTCTTTAGAGCATACTTATTTGTTAAATTTGCAGGGAAAATTGAAAATCCAAATATCATTGGAAGCCGACAGGCTTCCGTATGAAACCAACGCAATGTACCTCAAAAGAGAGCCTGTGTTGATTAATGGAAAATTAAAAAATATAATTGCAATAAACTATAATTAATATGGGAAGTATATTTAAAAAAGCAACAGGAATAGTCACTGATAATGGAAATGTTTATGAATGTTATAATCTGAAAGAGAATCCATTTCCGCTGAATCCATTTCTTAATCAAGAAAGTACGGATAAACGATATAATGGAGACATTTACGAAGCCTCTGTCAGGGATATTGAAGAAATGCAAGTGGAAGAAAGTTTTCTCAAAGTTCCTCAAAGTAACCCAAGTCATATTAGAGTTGGCTATATTTTGGATACTTCCTATGTTGGCAGAGGTAACGGTAAATCATCATTCGCCATTAATTTGATAAAAAGAATAAATAATTCATATTGCTTAGACATTACAAATGAGGCAAACAAATGCTTTGGACTATATTTAACACCTGATACAAGTGGAAGAACTAGATCATTTTCCAATTTATTAGACATTTGGGCTGAAGCTATTTTTAATGCAAAAGTAATAGACTATGCATTAGCATCATTACGAGTAGACGCAATAGTAAATATTATGCCAGATAAATTGGATGAGAGCGAATTAGAGAATGAATCTGCACTAATTGAATCTCTCAATAATTTAGAATGGTATAACAAGAAAAATATTTACTATGACGATATTCATGCTTATCTCGTCAAAAACAATGATTTCTACAATAAAATTTCATCTAGTAATCCATTGAGAAAAAGATATTCAAACACATACTCCAAAGTTAATTTTAAGATTATCACCTCTGTTAATATTCAAGCATATTATCAAGAATTAAAAAAGGATAGTGAAAAAATTGACTTCATATTTAATGATATGGTATATCTCTTTCTTGCTTCTGGATTTAACGGAGCATATATTATTGTTGATGATTTTGAAAGAATTCCAGATTTTCAAAGTGATAGGCAGAAAAGAGATTTTGCCTTAGAAATTAGGAGAAATTTTTTTGATGGAACTTCTGCTAATGCTAGAATCGGTTTTTATAATC
>ULKF01000932.1_pt1 | contig 14656 bp, 4 predicted proteins | sample 1951071 | NCBI WGS metagenome assembly ULKF01 (sample SAMEA4835492, study PRJEB28245) | human gut metagenome | biome: gut microbiome; material: fecal sample | place: Denmark | collected 2008
GAACTCCGCTCGAACTGAACGCTGCACTCAAGCCGGCCGAGTTTAATTTTGTTACAACATCGCCAATAGTCATTGTAGATGTAAGAGTGATTGAAGTAGTTCCGCCGGATGTATTTTTAGCTGTAAGAACCGGACTTGTACTAATTTTAGACCACACACTTAAATCACCAAGTTTCGTTGAAGAAGTCGCCTCTGAAGATGTTGTAATAACACTCTTATAACTCAGATTATTTGCTGTCTGTGTTTTAGAGCTTACTTCTTTTTCCAGACCAAGAGCGTTTATGATTCCTGTATTATTATCAATAATCTCGGCATCATTGATTGTTAAAGTTCCGTCACCGGAAAGTTCAGCACTTATACCTTTTGCCTTTAGAGCATCTATTAATCCCTGTAATGTTGTAGAGGTGTTAATCGCAATTGTATAAGTCGTATTATTCGCCTTAACCAGCATATTGCCGTTTGTAATTGAACCAAGCTGTGATAATTTTGTTGCACCTGTTGCAGCTGCCTGTGTTGTCGTTGTAACAACAGTACGCAAATCAATTGAACTTTGTGTTTTTGAATTTACGTCAACCTGAAGCCCTAAAGCTGATATCAAACCAGTGTTTCCGCTATCTATAATCTCTGCGTTCTTTACAGTAAATACCCCGTCAGATGATAAGGAAGCATCAACGCCTTTTGCACTCAATGCATCTATCAAGCCCTGTAATGTAGTTGAACCTGATATTGCAATAGTATAAAGTGCGCCGTTTGCCTTAACTTGAATATTGCCGGCCTTAATACTGCCAAGCTCTGAGAGTTTTGTTGCACCTGTTGCTGCAGCATCAGTCGTCGTCACAACAACCGTCTTTAACCCCGATGCTGTCTGGGTTTTAGAATTAATATCAGTTTCAAGGCCAAGAGCAGTAATTATGCCGGTATTTCCGCTGTCAACAATTTCTGCATCATTTATTGTTAAAACTCCATTACTTGCAAGTTTTGCATCAACTCCAAGTGAATTAAGACTGCTTACAAGCCCCCCGAGGGTCGTATTGCCATCGATTGAAAGATTATAACTTGTACCATTTGCCTTTACCTGAATATTACCGGCCTTAATACTTCCTAGCTCTGAAAGTTTTGTCGAACTTGTTGCGGCATTTACAATTGTCTCAGATGTCGAAGTTTGCAAATAAGTACTTTCATAACCGCCTTTTTCATGAAGATTAAATATATCAAGAATGCCTGTTCCCACGCTTCCGTCATCATGTATGGTTAAAGTATCATCAATACTGCCGTCATCAAGGTTTATGCCAAATATTCCGGTCTTTGAATTATAGGTGGCATCAACTCCGATGTTATGAAGTTTCGCAATAAAACTCTCTATCGTGTCGTTCTTTTCAATCTGGATAATATTATATATACCGTTATTATCAATACCAATTTCACCAACTTTAATTCCCAAATCAACAAGTTTGGTATTGCCGACTGCGGTTGAGGTTTCAATAATTGTATTCAAAACCTTAAGACCGCTTACCGCCTCTGTGCTGGTCGCAAGATTATCCACAAGAATATTATATTCAGCCTCCTCGGCTTCTGTTGCTGCACTCGCTGTCAGGATATTTAAATCAGATGATGTCGCAAGTTTCTGGGCAAAAATATCCATAGACGCTACACCGTACTTCGCATCCGTTACCTTCTCTATTACAGAGCGGAAAGAATTGAAAAATGATTTTATATTATTCAATGTTTCGCGTGATAAGAGTACCGTTTCTTTTTGTTCTTCCAGCGTATCAATTTTCGCCTGCTTCAATGCTACAAGCGATTCAACCCAAGAAGAAGTATCTAATCCGGATGCTAATCCGCTGAATGATATTGCCACTGCTACGTCCTGCTTTATTGTAATAGTCTACAAAAGCAGCAATGTAATGCAACAACGCCCGCACCGCTAAAATAAGCAGCGCCCTTACATTGTAAAATATTAAATTTTTTCATTGCAAATTGTTGTTTCCTGTCGAAAACATTACATCGTTACTTTATATACATATTATAGCATATATTTATACTTATGCAAGTATGTACTACGTACGTAGTCAAACAGTCGGTCAGCATTCCATTACAACCCCCGACTAGAAGTTTTGCTACAGGCTGACCTCAATTTCTACACTACAAGCTACTTCAATGAATCTATCAAATCCTTTATAACCACTTGCTGTGCAGATATTTCGGCAATACGAGCATTTGTTTGTTCAACAAGTTCTTTTGGCGCATTTGCTACAAACTTCTCGTTCTTCATTCTGCCTTCTAAAGAGTTCTTTTCGTTTGTTAATTTTTCAAGTTTCTTTTCCTGACGTTTAATCTCTGCATCCAAATCTATCAAATCAGCAAGCGGAACTACAAGTTTTGAAGCAGAAACTACTGCCGCAGCAGATTTTGGAGGGGTTGGCACATTCATTTCCGCATAAGTTATATTATTAACCTTAGCAAGTCTGCGGATATATGCTTCAATTTCAGTAAAGATTTCTTTTTCTTTACCCTCTGCCCTTATTTCTACATCAACAGTTGCAGAAGTTGGAATATTGAAACTCTGTCTTACGTTTCTCAGTGATGTAATTGTTTCAAACACAAGCTTCATTTCCTCAGCTTCTTTAGGGAAACTCAAAGCTTCTTCATAAACCGGATACTTAGCAATTATCAATGCACTTGTTTCTTTTTCTCCCGGGATTAAGCCCCAAACATTTTCTGTTATATGAGGCATAATCGGATGAAGCATTCTAAGTGACATATCAAGAACGTATCTTAAAACACGTTGTGTATTTCTCTTCAAATCTGCGTCCTGAAGCTGAATTTTTGAAATTTCAACATACCAGTCGCAGTATTCGCTTCTAAAGAAGTCATACAATTCATGAGCAATTTCACCTATTCTATACTCTTTCATATACTGATTAACAGTCTTTGCAGTTTCATTAAGCTGGTTTAAAATCCACTTATCAACAAGAGTTAATTTTTCTCTGTCAATCGGTTTATTATCAACTCCATCCAGATTCATAAGTACAAACCTTGAAGCATTCCAGAGTTTGTTAGCAAAGTTTCTGCCGTACTCAAATCTTTCGTCAGAAACCTTGATATCCTGCCCTCCGTATGTACACAGAGATGTCATTGTAAATCTCAAGGCATCGCAGCCGTATTTATCAATAATTTGAACAGGGTCAATAGTATTTCCCTTTGATTTTGACATTTTCTGGCCTTTTTCATCACGTATTAAACCGTGAATATAAACTTTTGAGAATGGAGCTTTACCAGTAAATTCCAATCCCATTGTAATCATTCTTGCAACCCAGAAGAAAATAATATCAAAGCCCGTTACAAGAACTGATGTCGGATAGAATTTTTTGAAATCATCTGTTTCAGAGTTAGGGAAACCCATTGTAGAGAACGGCCACAAACCTGATGAGAACCACGTATCCAGACAGTCAGTATCCTGTACATAATTTTCAGGATCAGGATTTTCTTTAGCAACAACCATTTCTCCGGTTTCTTTGTGGTAATAAGCAGGTATTTGATGCCCCCACCATAGTTGTCTTGAAATACACCAATCTCTTATATTTTCCATCCAGCCTAAGTAATTCTTTTCCCATCTTTCAGGAATAAAAGTAATTCTGCCGTCTTTTACGGCTGCAATTGCTTCTTTTGCAAGAGGTTCCATTTTTACAAACCATTGTTCAGAAAGAAGCGGTTCAATTGTCGTGTTGCATCTCTGGCATTTACCAACGTTATGTTCGTGATCTTTTACACGCAGAAGGAAGTTATTGTAGCTCAACATATCAACAACTTTCTTACGCGCTTCGTATCTGTCAAGACCTTGATAATCAGGCGGAACTTCTGCACAGGCTTTCATCTTGCCTTCTTCATCAATAACCCAGATTGGCTTAAAGTTATGGCGTTTGCCTACTTCATAGTCATTAGGGTCATGTGCAGGAGTAATCTTAACCGCACCTGTACCAAAAGATTTATCTACATATTCATCTGCAATAATAGGAATTTGTCTGCCTGAAAGCGGAATCATAACAGTTTTTCCGATTAATTCAGAATATTTTTTATCAGAAGGGTGAACTGCAATAGCAACGTCGCCGAAAATAGTTTCCGGTCTTGTTGTAGCAACAATGATTGCACCGGCTTCACCAACGAGTGGATAAGAAATTTCCCATAGATGCCCCTGTTCTGTTTCGTATTCAGTTTCAATATCAGAAATAGCGCTCTGGCAGCGAGGACACCAGTTTACAATATACGCACCTTTATAAATTAAACCTTTATTATAAAGCGTTACAAAAACTTCTTTTACAGCTTCAGAACAGCCTTCATCAAAAGTAAATCTTTCTCTTGAACGGTCAAAAGACGCACCTAAACGTCTAAACTGGTTCAGGATAGCTGACTTATGTTCATTTGCCCATTTCCAGGTACGTTTTAGAAACTCTTCTCTTCCTATATCGTGGCGGCTTAAACCTTCTTTTCTAAGTTCTTTTTCCACAACTGCCTGAGTTGCAATACCGGCATGGTCAGTTCCTGGAAGCCATAAAGCTTCGTAGCCGCTCATTCTGTGGTAGCGGGTTAAAATATCCTGCAAAGTTCCGTCCAACGCGTGTCCCATATGGAGAACACCTGTTACATTCGGAGGAGGAATGACTATGGTAAATGGAGGTTTGTTGGAATGAGCATCTGCTCTGAAATATCCGCCGTCTTCCCAAAATTTATACATCTTTTCTTCTGTTGATTTCGCATCATAAACAGTCGGCAAATCATCAATTTTAATCTTAGTTTCTGTCATAATAATCCCTCGCTCGTGTAAATATAATAATAGGATAACATAAAAATAAGTGGTATAATAAATCTATGAAAAAACTTTTTATTTTATTATTAATATTATTAACTGGTGCAGTTGTCACAGCAGAGGACTTTACACTTAAGGCTGGAGTATCTGTAAACGACATTCCAAAAGCGTTTTTTGGCAGCTGGAGAGTAACGGCAAAACTTGAAGATACAAACAGCTACGGCACTTTCAAACCGCAAAGCATAGATTTTTGGACTCTTTCGCGTGCAGGAGATAAAGTCACTTTGTCAAATCCTTTCAGCGGAGCGCACGCAGAAGTTTCACTAAAAACTGTTGAAGGAAACTTGATTGTGTTTTCTAAAAAAGCTCCATACGATAACAAAATGCTTACGGATACCATAACCCTCAGACTTTCTGATAATACTTTTTCGGGTATCAATACACTAAGCCTCGAATCTTTTTCTCTGGTTGATAACCATCTTATGAAAACAGAAACAGCACGTTATGTTATAAAAGGGGAAAAGATTTCCGGAGAAAGTATTTTAGGTAACTAAATCTTTACATTTGCTTCAAATAATTGTACAATAGACTAGTTATATAAGTATATGAGAGGATTTATATATGAAATTTCACATGCAAGTGTTAATTGCACTTGGGCTAGGCTTAAAGAGAAACTGGCATATTTTTGCCGGTCTTGTTCTGGGTGTTCTTGTCGGGATTTGGCTTCATAAGGAACCAAGTCCGGTTATTATGACAACTCTAACTTTTATCGGACAGGTATTTATAAGACTAATCCAAATGGTAGTTATTCCGCTTGTAATTTCGGCAATAGTAATCGGAATTACAAGTATAGGCGACAGCAAACAGCTCGGGAAACTGGGAACAAAAATGATTTTCTACTATACAATTATTACTGTCGCAGCAGTAACAATTGGTGCTGCACTTGCATTACTGCTTAAACCCGGACTGGGCGCAGCACATTATATAAATATTGATACAGCTGCTGATATTCAGGCTCAGGTTGCAGCTACAATCGAAGCACAAAAAGGTAATCTGCTTAATATTTTCTTAGGATTTATTCCGAAAAACCCTCTTGCTTCAATAGCCAGCGGTGATATGGTTCCTATAATCGTTTTTGCTGTTATGTTTTCTATAGCACTGGCAAAAGTAGGCGATATTAACAGGCCGTTTGTAGGTTTCTTTGAGTCAATTTTCGCAGCTACAATGAAAATTACCGACTGGATTATGTGCTTCGCTGCACCCGGCGTATTCGCACTTACAGCTGTTGCTGTTTCATCTTTCGGCATAGATATATTTATGAGTATTTCAAAATATCTTGGTGTTCTTGCTCTCGGTTTTGCAATACAGTTCTTTATAGTATATCCAATCTTTTTAAAAATATTTTCTAAAGTTCCGGTATTAATGCTTTATGCAGCAATGGCTGAAGCAATGATGGTAGCTTTCGGCACTGCAAGTTCTTCTGCAACACTGCCTTTAACAATTGCATGTTGTGAAAAAAGAGGTATTTCACATAAAGTCTCAAGCTTTGTTCTTCCTCTTGGAGCAACGCTTAATATGGACGGAACTGCAATGCTTCAGGTAATTGCGGTAATTTTCTTAACACAGGCCTACGGCGTAGCACTCACTCCGTTCCTTGTTGTTCAAATTGCTCTGCTTGCAATTATCGCATCTTCAACCTGTGCAGGCATACCGGGAGCCGGTTTAATCACAATTGCACTCGTGCTGAATGGTATGGGCTTAAGCCCTGAACAGCTTGTTGCAGGGTTTGCGTTCTTATTTACTATCGAAAGAATTACAGATATGATGAGAACACTTCTCAACGTAACTTCTGATGCTGTTGTCGCGGCCGCAATCGCTGATAACGAAAATGAGATTAATTATGATCTGTTGAATAATCCTGAAGGTTACGGAGATATAATCAACTAGAAGTAAAAGTAGTAAATGCGGTTTGGAAAATTTCCAAACCGCATTTTTTATGAACCCCAAAATGAGCTGTATTGATTTTGCATTTGCCCGATTAACATATCCATTGAATTAAATTTATTTTCTAATCTTGCCTTGTATTTTTCAATAGCAGTATTTTCAGCAGCGATTTTCTTATCAATTCGTTTTGCTTTATTTTGAAGACTATTGGCAGTTGAGTCAAAATAACCGGAAACACTTCTAAGTGCATCTTCTAAAAGTTCTTCAACTTTTGTAAATATACCGGTATTATCAGTACCGCCGATAATCAAAGCTTTAACAGCATCCTCATCAGCCTTAAGAGCATCAAAGAATTTATCTTTATCAAAAGTTAGTTTTGTAATATTGCTGGTACTTATACTTCCTGCTGACGCCTTATCAGTTGTAATACCAATCTGGTTTAGGTTTCTAAAGACAGCCGCACCTGCATCAGAACTTGTCATAATACTTCTCAGCCGATTTCTAATAAGTTTAAGCATTGATTCACTGTGCAGAGAACCGTCTACCGCAAGCTCTTTATCAACGTTTGTCATAAGTTCATTGTATGAATCAACTACATCAGAAATTGCGGATGCAAGAGATTCCTTATCCCTTTCTACAGTCAGAGTTACAGCCGAACCTTCAGTCAGCCCTTTTAAATCTATAGTAACACCTTTAATTCTTGATATATCACTTCCGATTGTGTTAGAAGTAGCGGTGAATAAAGTTCCGTTAATTCTAAACTCTGCATTAGAGCCAAGTGTTTGTGAATCTACTTTAAGCTTGGTAGATTTAAGCGTTCCGTCAGCATTCCATTCTGATTGTGTAAACCCGAGAATATCAGTAAAATTACTTGTTCCAGCTTCTATATTAATAAGAGCAGCACCGGTGGTTCTTGATTTTATTACAAGCTGAGCATTAATGCTATCCCAGTATGCAGTGGCATTAGAATCTTCGCTTGAATTAATCATAGAGATTATGTCTGAAATTGTTGTATTTTCATCGATTGTAAATTTCTGATCACCAACAAAGAAAGTACCTGCAGTAACATCGCCTTTTTTGAACAGTCCAGCTTCTGTGACTTTTGAATCTGCATTTACGCAATAAAGCTGTCTTGCACTTGTAACACGTGTTTTGTCATCTTTATCTTTTTTAAGTCCCGTAATTGCAAGGAAGTTAGAAGTATCAGTTGTAGAGCCAAAATCGAGTTCAGCATTCTTATCAGAAGATTTAAGCACAAGATATCCATCCTCAAAGCTCAAATCAACATCAGAGAATTTAGCGGAGATTTGTGCTCTCAAATCACTGAAAGTTTGATCTTCATTTACATTAATAGTAGCTTTCACCCCGTTTTTGTAAATAGAAATAGTTCCGCTTGAAATATTCAGAAGCCCGAGTTTTGTGTCTAAATTTGCATAAGAAGCAGCAGAACCGGTATGTTCTTCTATAATCGTTTCTGTTTCTACGATAGCCGAATCGCTTGCTGTAAAATCATCAAGAGAAGCAGTTTTCGTAAGCTTTATAGCTGCATTAGGATTAACCAGTGCAGAAGTTGATGCGACAGTGTTAATAGAAAGATTGTTTGCACTGCTTATGTATAAACGTCCGCCGATGAGTGCAGCCTCAGCACCTGCCTCCTGTAATTTATCAATCAGAGTTCCGAAAGTATCATTTTCAGTAATAGTAATATTTCTTGACTCTCCGTTAACCTCAAGAGCAAGTATTCCGGCATTTTTTAAAGTTGTATTACCCCACGGGGTATCAAACTCGCTGAGTAGAGTGTCTTCTGTTGCTGTTGTGCGTGTTGTTACAGTGCTGTAAATCTGCAAATTGCCATTGTAATTGTAAGTTGTTGTCTTATTTGCAGAAGGGAATAAAACATCAACAACATTTGAAGCATTATTTATAGATGCGGATTTTGCAACATAAGCATTACCGTTTCCTGTAAGTCTAACGGTTGAAGTATTTCCGTTATTAACAATACTTGCCTGTATACCAAACTGCGCCAGTGTATCAAGCAAAGACCCGACCGTTTCATCAGAAGAAATTAGTGCAGTATACTTAACACCGTTGTTCCAGATATTGTACTCGCCGGTTGTAACGCCCAAATCAGAAAGCGCAGTATCTCTTGTTACAGCAGAAGTCACAGTTACCTTTCCAAGTACATTATTTGTCGGAGCAGTATTTGCATAGGTTTTAATTGTCGTAATAGTATATGTAGAACCGCTTCCGCCGGATGCACTAATAGCAAGTGCGTTTTTAATACCATTTGAAAAACTCGTTATGTAAGCGTTTTCTGATTCATTAATATAAATTTTTCCGCCTCTTACAGACGCATTTATTCCGTAATCAGCAAGTGCTTCAATAATGTCGCCTACTGTATCTGAGCGTGTCACAGCAATAGAGAAATTCTTCCCGTTATAGCTTCCTTTAATATATTCGTTATCGGAATTCATGCCAATTTCGGAGAATTTTGTTTCTTCACTCATTTGGACTGTTGAAGTTACGTGAATTGTAGTTTGGCTGGCAATGGTATTGGTAGTAACTGTTGTATGAGTTGTCACAGTGTAAGAAGAGCCATTACCCATAGACGCAGTAATACCAAGAGCATTTTTTACAGCCGAAGAAATATTTGTGATATATGCATTTTCGGAATCATTAATATAAATTCTTCCGCCTCTTACCGTTGCAGTAATTCCGTAATCACCTAGTGCCGAGGCAATATCTCCGACCGTATCAGCTGATGTAATCGTCAGTGTAAAGGCTTTGCCATTGTATACACCGGAAATAGTTTCGTTATCAGAAGTCATGCCCAACTGCGAGAAAGTTGTTTCAGCAGTCATAGCAACAGAAGATGTAACAGGAAGGGTTTGAGTTTCTACAATTGTTTCGGTTTTAGTTGTAATATTCGTAGTAACAATTGAACCGTCTGTCCCCGAAGCCGTATATGTGGTGCTAAAAAGAACTTTATAAGGAGCTCTTACATCAACAATATCCTGTTTTGTATTGTAGTTGTAAGGCATGGAGGAAAGGTTAGAACCATTGAACACATATTTTCCAGAAGTATTTTTGTAGAAAGAACTATATTTGAGAGATGTAAGAACACTACTATCGTGCATATCTATGAAAAATCCATTTACAACGGTTCCATCTTTAGTTAAAGTGCCTGTAGCATAGCTGCTCTTAATAGCCAAAAGCTCGTCTCCAATAAACAATCCAACATTACCGATTTTTGCAGTAACGTTTCCTGTTGTGTAGCAGTAAGCAATTGTTGCACCGGAATAGATAGAACCCATTAATCCACCGGTAGCGGTGACAACATGAGTACCATTTCCTATTACATTAATATCTGAATAGCAAGATGTCATTTTTTCACCGACACCAACAAGGCCTCCTGTGTTAAAACATCCTGTTACACTTCCACTACCTGTTACATAACAATTCGTTACATTAGTACAATTACCTGCAATTGCACCGGTGTTTCCGTTGGAATTTGTATTGTTAACAATAACATTTCTGAGCCCCAGATTTTTTACTTCAGTAATCATCCCGAACAAACCCGCATTTTCATAAGAGCCTTTGATACTTAAATTAGAAATTTCGTACCCGTTTCCATCAAAAGTTGCATTGAGACGGGAAGAATTTGAATATGCAATAGGAGTCCAAGACTGATTCATCAGGTTTATGTTATCACCAAGAACAAAATAATAATTTCCGGTCAAAAATCCAAAGTTAGACCAGTTTTGGAGTAATTTCAAATCCTCTGTTGTACGTATTGCGTACGTTCCGCTCTCTAGAGCTCCATTTAGGGCTTTTATATCACTGAGAGAAGTCATGTTTACAGTATCAATACGAGTTATTGCATTCATGAACTCGCCGGAAATTGTTGTATATTTATATTGGATTTCACTGCTCGTGCTTGTGATAGTTGCAGTTGATTTTATTGTTTCTGTTTTTACATCAATAGCTGTCGAGGTTTCAAACACTGTGCTTGTATTTACGTCAATTGAAACTATTTTGATAATTTCAGTATTAGCTTCTGATTTAGAAGATGAACCTACGCCAGAAAGATTTGCATATGAATTAACAAATGGCGTATCAGTACCGCAAGTATTAACATTTTCAAAAGTTCCGGTGTTATTTCCGATAATATTTTTACCAACCATGTTAAAGTTGGCGTTATAAGCCCCTCCAGTAACTTTGGTGCTTGTAACACCGCTTGAGCCGATAAAAATACCTGTTATATCAGGTGAATATCCCAAAACGTATGAATTGACTATACTACTACTACTACTACTACTACTACTAGCGATTATACCACCAGTTATACTACCTGCGCCTCCACTAATTGTACCAGATGTGTAGCAAGAAGTTATTGTTGCATATCCATAATAAGTATACCCTATAATCCCGCCAGAATATTTACTACCGTAGATATCCCCGGTTGCATAACTTTTTTGAATATCATATTGTCCATTGTATGCATAAGCTATAATTCCGCCGGCGTAACCATTTGCGCCGTTTGCGGAGATTGCGCCGCTACTACTACTACTACTACTACTACTACTACTACTGTATACGTAATCATATGCCCACAAGCCACCTGCGTACGCAGTACCGTTCGTTGTCGTGGCGGTTATCGCGCCACTACTACTACTACTACTACTACTACTACTACTGCGAGAGTAGTTAAATCCCCATAAGCCTCCGGCATACACTCTTGTACCGCTGGAAGACGATTTAACATTCGCTGATACATCTGCAGTTACATTGGTATGAGATATGGCAGCAGTACCTGAAGAATATATTGAATTGCAGCCGTAAACCCCGCCTGCATAAATTTTTAAATTACCAGAAGAGCTGTCTACCGTGACGCCGATTGTTCCCTTGACAGCGCAGCTTACAATGCTACTACTACTACTACTACTACTACTACTAGCAATTATACCACCGGTGTATACTTCGTAACCAGATGTGGTTGATATATTTATTGAAGCATTTGTTGTACAATTTAAAATGCTTACGGTTCTTGAATTCTCAACTGTAACCAGACCGACAATACCTCCAGCTGTAATATAAGTTGCATTAGAAGTATTATTTTTTATCAAACCTCCTGACTGAGTATTCGATATCATTAAATTTGAGTTATATGCACTTCCGAGAATACCGCCCATCGTATTATTACCAGCTAAAGTTACATTTGTAAAGCTTGATTTTATTGTTATGCTGCTGCTATAAACACTTCCGACAAGGCCGCCAGTATACTTACCACCAGTGATGCTGCCCTTTGCGTATGAGTTTTCTATTGTAGAGTAATCTCCCATTACACCTGCAAGTGTACCTATAACGCTCATAGTGTTATTTGCAGTCAAAGAAACGTCAGCGTGAGAAGCTTTCACAATTGAACGTTGAGCCATATAACCAACTAACCCGCCGGTTGCAGAATAAGCTATTGTATTGTATGCATCAGCATAATCATTTGTTCTTGTCACACTGCCTGTTACATAACAGTTATTAAGCGTTATATTATCACCCAGATATCCGGCAAGTCCACCGACATAATCAGCTCTGGAGCTTATATTGACATTTGAAACTCCCAGATTTTTAACCTCGCCATACAAATACCCGAATAAACCGACTGCATAACCATCAGTAGGTCCATTCTGGATTTCATTTCCAACATAAGAGGAAGATGTAAGCTTAAGGTTTTGAATTTCATATCCGTTTCCATTAAATACACCTTGAAAACGGGAATTGTAACTATTACCTATTGGAGTCCAGTTTTCTACCCCGCTCAAATCTATATCGGCACCTAATATAAAAGTGTTTGCAGAAGTAACCTTACCGTTGTTAGTCAATTCTGCAAGTTTTTGCAAATCCGCCGCGGAATTTATTGCATACGTGCCGGCAGATAAATTATTATTGCCAACATTTACTGAAGACAAAGCCTGATAAGCAGAAACATCAATTCTTGTTATGCCGTTTACAAACGCACGCGTTCCAAGAGATTGAGTAACTGTTGTTGTAGTAGTCGTTGTTACCGTACCGATTGTTGTTACAACTGTTGTTGTAGAAAGTGCATTAATTGTTGAATACAGAACAGTTGTTTCAATTATTTTGCCGTCACTGCCGCCGCTTGTAAGCGTTGTAAGAGTTGTTGTCGTAATTACAGTTTCGTATGTTACAATTGTTTCCTCCAGCCTTACTGTGCTGTAATCAATTGTTGTATCAGAAGTCATCCCCATGCCGGATGTGCTTGTTGAAGTCGTTGTAGTCGTTGTTGTTGTATAATCCGTTGTTGTTTCGTCTTTTACAGTATCATAGCTTACCGAACCGCCGGAAGATACTCCGCTTCCAGACGTCGTTGTTATTGTTGTTGTAACAACTCCTACACCGAGTTTGTCCATTAATCCGCCGGTTAAATAATTTCCATCTGCAGAACTAAAAGAAATTACACCATCTTCAAGGCGTCCTTTAATACCATAGTCCTCAAGACGGTCAAAGAACCCTTCAAAAGTTGTGCTATCACTAATTGTTACACTGCCGAGCTGCACTCCCGTTTTATCATATACATTTACAACTCCGCTGCTGCCTGAAATAAACTCGGTAATCTTATCGTTCAAACCTGCTGTTTTGACTTCTGTATAACTCAAGCCGCCGCTTGTCTGAGTATTCTGATTAACCTTTGTTTCAAGCCCTAAGGCTGAAATAATATTTGTCGTACCTTCGTCAGTAATCTCTGCATCCACAATTGACAGCACCCCGTTATTAAAAGATGCATCAATATTCACACTCTTCATTGCATCAACAAATTCTTGTATAGTGGTTTTATCAGTTACCTGGAAGGAGTATTCTGCCCCATTAGCCTCCATTGTTAATGTACCGGCTTCAACCCCGAGCATCCTTAATTTTGTGCTTCCGGTGGCTGTCGTTACAAGGGTATCTGTGTCCGATGTTTCAAGCTTTCCGCTGCCATAACCGCCGACACTGTCACTCAGATGAAAAGCATCTACTATTCCGGTATTACTTATGCTGTCATCTATATCACTTGCATCAATATTAGCACTGAAAATACCTGTCTTTTCGTTATAATTAGCATCTACACCGACAGCCTGTAATTTATCTATTAAAGATTTTATCGTATCTTCTTCTGTTATGGAAATTTTATATTGATTTCCATTAGAAGTAACTCCTATTTGTCCTGTTTTTACCCCAATATCAGAAAGCTTAGTACCAAGAGTCGCTGTTGCGGTTTCTATCACGGTTGTCGTAAAATTCTGGTTGCTTGCAGCCTCGGTGCTTGATGCAAGCTTGTCAACCTGTATATTGTAAGTTGCCTCCTCTGCTTCTGTTGTTGCAGTGCCGGTCACAACATTTATATCCGAACTCGTCGCAAGATTCTGGGCAAATAAGTCCATTGAAGCGATACCAAATTTTGCATCAGTGACTTTCTCTATCGTAGAACGGAATGATGTAAAGAAACTTTTTATATTGCTCAAAACATCTTGAATAGACACAACAGATTCTTTTTCTTCTTCAAGCTTAGTAACTTTCGCCTGACGCAATGCGACAAGTGATTCTACCCAGGATGATGTGTCTATGCCGGATGATAGTCCGCTGAATGATATACTCATTATTTGATACCTTTTTGATTTTGCTCCCTCAAAGTAAGAGGATTTGGGGTGACTTTTTAAGAAAAAGGTAATGGCTATAAGCGCAGCCAATTACCTACTCCAAACTAAAAGTAACGTATTAGAATGTTTTCGTCGTCGTTTAGAGATTTTATATCTGGTTGCGAAAATACGCAGCTATGCTTTTATTTCCCGTTCGACTAATCCTTTTTTCAAAAAATTAATCTACGTTGGGATAACATTTTGTGTAAAATGTTAT
>ULKF01003040.1_pt1 | contig 14439 bp, 16 predicted proteins | sample 1951071 | NCBI WGS metagenome assembly ULKF01 (sample SAMEA4835492, study PRJEB28245) | human gut metagenome | biome: gut microbiome; material: fecal sample | place: Denmark | collected 2008
TCGTAACAAAGAAGAACTTCATCAGTTGTTTTTTGATTTGCGGGATAAGTTAGGGCAGACTTTTGTTATAGTTACCCATGATGAGACGCTTGCCAAATTGACCGACCGTACTATTCACATGGTTGACGGCAGGATATCCATAGACCGTTAGCGTAATGGTATATGGATATTTTCGTTCTGCTCTTTCCATTTATCAACTTGGAATCCGCCTGTATTTCCTTCTTCCAGCAAAACTCCGTCCATGCTTAGGTTGATGGTGGTTTTGGTGCCTGCGGTGAGTTGGGTGGACAGTTTCTGCTGATACCGTTTGACTTTACCGTTTTTCATTCGGACAAATATCTGGAAAGGCGGAGTCGGGCCGGATGGAAAGACAGAAACGAATTCTTTGCTCCATTGTTTACGGTCGGTACTGGGGCTCATGCCGAATTCAACCGTCTTGAAAGTTCCTTCCGGTTACGCAGAGAAATAATTTAAATCACTATAAATTCCTCCGATGTACACCCACATGGAATCAATGCCATTGCCGAAAGCATTGCCGTTTGTCTCCGTGGCAACGACTTCCAAAGCTGCCGAAGCACGTCTCAAATGAGCCTGCAGCTCCTCTTCTCCTATGTTTATGCTCTGAGTGCCGTACACTAAATCGTGAACCGGATAACAGACGGTGTCGGCAGGAACCTTGCGCAGTCCCAAAGAAGTTCCGTGCAGCTCTTCACCAACGATGAGGATAGGGTCGGCTATGTAAGCGTCTGTGGTATTATAGTAATTGGGATATCCCCAATAGATTATATTATAGGTACCTACCGGAAGCCTTAACGGATAATTCTTTGACTGGCCGATACCATTGTTGATGGCATAGTAAGCGGGGAAAGGGACTTGCCGTCCTGTCGGAGTATAGTTGCCTACATAGATACTGCCATCGGGTTGGCAGGGAAGTACTTCCAACGGTCCGGTATAGGGGTCGGTGCTATGCTGTTCGAGGGTTGCATAAAGTGCCGGAGACACTAGATTGTCCGGATTGACGTTGGCAGGGCTACAGTCATCGTCTTTTGCACACGAAGCGAGTAATGACAATAAAGGTAAAAATAAAAACTTTCTCATATACATCTCGGGTTTAGGTTTAATAATCCCTATAACAAGATGCAAATGAGAAAGTTTGAATATAGAGGGGAGAAAGTTATCCTTCTACTTCCTCCGGAAAACTGGTTTTCAAAATTTCCCGTGCCCGTTCGTAATCCTTTTCAAAGACCAGAACCTGTATACCCAGACCCGGAATATAAGAGGCTATCACTTGGGCGGACAATTCTCCTTGGAGCATCGACTCTATGCCTTCGTTTCTCAAGAGGTCTTGCAACATGTGCGCTTGCACATTGTTGTAAAAGGTAGTAAGAATAACTGTTTTCATCATTTGTTTCCTCCTAATATTAAATGTTTTGGAAATATTATTTGCAATTCTGCAAAATCCGGCGAGCTACTTCTCCCGTCACGTCACCGTCTTCACCGAATGCAGCACCTCGCTCATCAAAGCGACGTGCAATTTCTTCGATGGTATCGTCACCGATTCCGGCTTCGCCCAGACGAGTCTTCAGCCCCAGGCTTTTAAAGAATTCCTCGGTTTTGTCGATGGTGAGTGCGATACGTGCGCTCGGCACACCGGAAGTCACCCCCCAGATACGTTCTCCGTATTGTAGTATCTTGTCTCGTTTTTTATCCGCAAGTGTGCGTAGTGTTCCGGGAAATACGATGGCAAGGGTCTGTCCGTGGGTCATGCCGTGCAGGGCAGTCAGTTCATGGCCAATCATGTGGGTAGCCCAGTCTTGGGATACACCCATGGCAATGAAACCGTTCAATGCCATGGTAGCCGACATCATGAATTCGCTCATCAAGTGATAATCCTGTTTGTTCTCTTTGATGAGAGGGGCTATCTGTACGAGGGTTCTCAAAATACTTTCGCTCCAGCGATCCATCAGGTATGATTCATTGCTTTTCGTCATATATTGTTCCATGACATGAACAAAAGTGTCAGCCAGTCCACAGGCAATCTGGAAATCGGGAAGAGAGAAAGTGACGGTCGGGTCGAGAATGGAAAAGACGGGATAGTCGGCATAAAAAGGATACTTCTCATGAGTTTCCCGGCGTGAAATCACGGCTCCGTTGTTCATTTCGGAACCGGTGGCAGGGATAGTCAGCACTGTTCCCAATGGAATAGTCACTTGTGAGCTTCCTTTTTTCACCAGTTCCCAGGCGTCTCCCTCGTATGGGATACCTGCGGAAATCAGTTTGGTGCCATCAATGACCGAACCACCGCCTACGGCAAGCAGGAAATCTATATTCTTTTCCTTGCCTATGGCAATTGCCTTTTTCAGTGTGTCTATATCGGGATTGGCCTCAATTCCCCAAAACTCGGTATAATCACGTCCTTCGAGTGCTTGGGTTACCTGTTCGTAAACTCCGTTTGTTTTGACACTTCCTCCTCCAAAGGTAATCATGATACGCTTGTCGGCAGGAATTTGCTGAGTCAGTTGGTTTATCATTCCTTTACCGAAAAGGAGTCGGGTAGGGTTGTAAAAAATGAAATTATTCATAATCTTTATTGGGTTTTCTATTGTTTAGAACGTAAAGATAGGGTTTTTTCTTTATCTTTGATAAAAATTTTAGCTAATGAACGTAAAACTCGGAAAATACAATCAATTAAAGGTTGTGAAAGAAGTAGACTTTGGAGTCTATCTGAATGGAGACGATGATGGTGAAATACTGTTGCCGGCCCGTTACGTGCCCGATGGTTGCAAACCGGATGACGTGCTCAATGTGTTTATCTATTTGGATAACGAAGAGAGATTAATAGCCACTACCCTGCAACCGTTGGTTCAGGTAGGTGAGTTCGCTTGTCTGGAGGTGGCATGGGTCAATGAATTTGGAGCTTTTCTGAACTGGGGACTGATGAAGGACTTGTTTGTACCTTTCCGCGAACAGAAAATGAAGATGCAGCAAGGACGTAAGTATGTGATACATGCACATATAGACGAAGACAGCTATCGCATTGTCGGTTCCGCCAAGGTAGAGCGTTACTTATCCAAAGAGCATCCTGACTATCACCAGGGACAGGAAGTGAATATTTTGATATGGCAGAAAACCGATTTGGGTTTTAAAGCGATTGTCGAGAACAAGTTCAGCGGATTGCTTTATCAGAATGAGATATTCCAGCCCGTCGAGACAGGTATGCAGCTCCGGGCTTATGTGAAACAAGTGCGTGAAGACGGTAAGATAGACTTGGCGTTGCAACAGGACGGTGTGAAGAAGGTGGAAGATTTTTCGGAAGTCTTATTGAAATATATTAAAGATAATGATGGTTTTACTCCGTTGAATGACAAGAGTGCGGCAGAAGAAATCTATAGTGCTTTTGGCGTGAGCAAGAAGACATTCAAAAAAGCAGTTGGCGATTTGTATAAAAAGCGTTTGATAGTGCTGGAAGAAGGGGGAATCCGTCTTGCCTGACGGGAGTTTTCCCTATCAAATATAGGAAAAACCCTATGAATAAATGGGGAGTTTCAATTGTGGGGGAAAGGGATTTCCCCTATTTTTGTGCCATAAGAATTAACAAACTAAAAACGGTATGATTATGAAGAAATGGACCACACTATGGATAATGATTATGATGCTGGGCGTGTCGGTTCCCGCGTTGGGAGCAATGAGTATCAGCAAGATGAGACAGAACACGCGTTTCCTTACCGACCGTATGGCATATGAGTTGAAACTCAGTCCTCAACAGTATGATGATGTATACGAAGTGAATTATGACTTTATCAACAATGTCCGTTATCTGATGGATGATGTGGTAAGAGGGTATGATTATGCTTTGGAGCGTTATTACGATTTTCTTGATGTCCGCAATGACGACCTTCGCTGGATACTTTCCGGTTCTCAGTATCGTCGCTTCCTGAAAGCGGAATATTTCTACCGTCCCATTTACGCGCAAAACAATAAATGGCAGTTCCGTATTTATATGGTTTACAATAACGTCAACTTTTTCTATTTCGGAAAACCGCATCATTATGCTTCATATTGCGGCGGTCATTATCGTACTCATTTTAATAATGTCAGTTATTATCGCACCCATTTCCATAACCGCTATCACCACGATATCTACGATGGACATTATCGCATCCGTCATGATAGGGTGACTTATGACAATCATCGCCGCCGTGATTTTCAGGTCAACGTCCGTCCGCCGAAGAAAGACAATCACCGTCCTGCCACGCCTCAGGCACGGCCGGGCAGAAGACCGGGAAGGGATAATAACCATAAGCACGAGGAGCGTCCTCCACGCCGTGAATATAATTCCCGTCCTGATAAAGACCGTCGTGAAAACAGGCGTTCCGTCTCTCCGAAAAGAGATTCAAAGAAAGAGAATAAAAGGAATGACAAGAATTCGAATCAATCCGGAGGAAGAAGTGCAACACACGCTCGCACAGTGTAATTTAATGGCTATGATATAAAAAGCAGCAAACAGGCAAATTTCGGTTTTAATATACCACAACCGGAGTTTGCCTGTTTTTTTTTGTAACTTGCATTCGACCGGCAACGTTTTCTCACGTATCATATAATAAACGAACATAGCATGATGAATCAAGAACAGATAGAGGAACTTATTGACCGTAGCAGACAGAACGATACGATTGCTTTCGCTCAGTTGGTTTCTGAATTTCAGACGATGGTGTTCAGACTGGCTTTTCGTTTGCTTTGCAATGAGGACGAAACGAGGGATATGGTGCAGGAAATATTCGTCAAAATCTGGCTTTCGTTGGATAAGTATGACGGAAGATGCCGGTTTACTACCTGGATGTACAAGATAACCTGTAATACATGCTATGACCGTTTGCGTGTGCTGCAACGTTCGCCTTCGGCTTTCTCATCCGATTTTGCTCCGGCGAATGAGAACTGGAAGTCGGAGGAAAACATAGAAGAAGCTTTGGTCAATAAGGAATTGCAGGATTTGATTCTCCGTTTCATAGGAGATCTGCCTCCCAAACAGAAGCTGGTGTTTACATTGCGTGACATTGAAGAACTGGATGTTGCAGAAGTAATAAGCATCACCGGGATGACCGCCGAACAGATAAAGTATAATCTTTATCAGGCACGAAAACAAATAAGAGCTAAAATCCATCAAATAGAGACAGACTTATGAGACAAGAGGAAAACGAACGATATGAACAATGGTTGCAACAGGTGAGAAAGACGCAACCGATACTGACAAGACCGGATGACTTGACTCGGAATATTCTCCAAAAAGTAGCCCGGACTCCCCGAAAAAGAAAGGAGCACAGAAAATTCATGGCTTGGGCTTCGGCCGTGGCTGCCGGTTTCTTGCTTTGCTTTATGGTGCATGAGACTGTCTTCTATTCCGTTTCTTCCAATGCGGGCACACGGGATGTCGTGTTAAATGCTTCTCCTTTGTACCGCTGTTTATCAGAATGGCCGGCAGACCGGAACGCAGACATGAGCCTAAAGGAAAAGAGTGCCTGTCTGTCCGAAATGTGGAAAGCACGGAAGGCTAAGCAACACGGACAAAAGCGATTGATACATCAATTTATGAGTAACAACCATTAAAATGAGTGCGATATGAAAAAGAGAATGAACATAGTAATGGTAGCCTTATTGACGATATTGGCATCATGTTCCACCAATTATCAAATGGTGACGCGCGTTCACAAGGACGGAACGGTGGAAAAGGAAGTATGGGCACTCGCCGATTCTGCTTTCTTGGCCGGAGACAGTAACCATAATCCGTTTTTGTTTCGGTTGGGAAAAGATTGGGAAGTGGAAGAATTGGATTTATGCATCGAGATGGACTTCTTTGGGGAAACCGGAAAACTGAATCTTAAGGCATGCAAAACACGGAACGGCTTGGAAGGCATGGATTTCTTTTCGGCAAAGGAAAAGTGGATGCGTCCATTGGCAGTTCCGAAGGAAAAACTGGAAAAACATTTTCGTTGGTTTTATACTTACTATACTTATACCTGTGATTTTCAGGAGATAAAAGATAAAGGACCTATACCGATGGATAAGTACCTGAGTAAAGCCGAACAGCTCTTTTTGTTGCAGGGAAAAGCGGACGGTTATGCAGGAATGAATGGAGTGGAGCTGATAAACAGCTTGGAAGACACAGAGCAGCGTTTCCTTGAATGGTTCTATCATACTCAGTTTGAAATGAGCTATGGGATAGTAGAACACTTTCTGAAAAAGACCCCGGCTGAATTGACCTATCTATCGAGACTGGAGAAGGACAAAGAGGAAATTTTCCGCAGCGATGGGAATAGGAAGAAAGAAATGGAATGCTCACCGGAGTATATATGCAGATTGCTGGACAAAAGGTATCAGACTGCCGTTTTCGGCAACTTATATAAAGACTATGCCCGGCAGATGGAGCAATTGTTTGAAGAAAAATGCATCGCTACTCAATTATTTGAATATCAGATAAAGTTTGAACTGTCTATGCCGGGAGAACTGCTCTCTTCCAATACAGTATCGGTCGAAGATGGAATGCTGGTATGGAAAGTGGATGCCTATCGGGTGTTGGCAGATAATTACCGGTTACAGGCCGAGTCACGGGTAATGAATATATGGGCTTTTGTGCTGACCGGGCTTCTGCTTGCAGTTGCACTGATCTTGTTCATACCAACCCGATGAATTTGGATATGAATACATATATACGTGCGGGCTTATGGCGGATGTCCTGTTGAATGATAAGTTAGATATGTCCCTAGAGTACACGATCGGATAAATTGGGAAGGTAAAATTATGAAAACAATCCATATTTTGCTTTTTGTTAGCGTAGGTGGCAGAATATGGATTGTTTGTGGATGAATTCGAATTATTCCAGTGTCAGCGGTATTCCTTTATAGAAGTCCAGGATTTTGCTCCTGAACAGATAGTCATATTTGGCTTGTACCATATCCGATGTGGCTTTCATCCAATTGGTACGCATCTCATTGTATTCCGTGGCAGTTGCTTTTCCATTGGCATATTTTTCACTCATCAGTCGGAAAGAGGCTTCGGCAGATTCGGTTGCCGTGCGGCTACTCTTGAATTTACTTTCGGCGGCTACGGCATTGTAATAGGCCTGCTGGATTTCTTTGAATAATAATTTCTTGCTTTCTTCCAGTTTCCATGACAGGGCAGTGCGTTGGATGCGTGCCATCTTTACTCGGTTGCGGGTCTCAAAGCGGTTGAACAACGGGATGCTGAGCGAGAACTGGAAATATTTATTGAAGTTTTGGTGCCATTGACTGTTGAAAGAAACATTTTCTTCTCCGGCAATCTTATAATAACTGGTACCCAGTCCGGCTCCGAAACTTAATTGCGGATACCAGTTGCTTTGGGCAATGCGTATATTCTTGGATGCACCTTGCAAGCGATATTGTGCAGCTTTTATGCCCGGCTTGGTGAGAACGGCATCAGCGTAGATATCTTCAGGCAGCGAAAGCGAATTGAAATTATCATCTACCTTGGGAGATGCGATGCGGAAACCGTCCGGTGTGGGAAGCTCCAATAGCTGGCTTAAATCCAGAAGGGCTAACCGGTAATTATTGTCAGCTTGTACGGCAGACATCTCGTCTTGTGCCACACGTGAGCGTGCATCATATACTTCTGCTTCGGATGCTTTGCCATTCTCAAAGAAAGCGGTCTTCAGTTTCAATTGCTCACGGCTCAGTTCCACTTGGCTGTGTGCTATCTTTGCCAGTTCTTCATCAAAGAGAACTTGAAGATAAGAGGAAGTAACCTGTATGCTGATATCTTCCTTGGCTTTATTCAAGTCTTCAATGGCAGCTTTCAGGTTCAGCTTACAGAGAGCTATGTTGTTGGGTATCTGCAAACCGGTGAATAACGGTACATTGGTTCCCAATGAGAAATTGGTGTTTTGGGTGTTGCGGTTGCCATAAGTGTTGTCCGCCTGAAGAGCTCGGCCGAAGTTGAATGATTGTCCCACATTTCCGTTGAGGTTGGGCAGACGGCTCCATCGGGCAGTGTTCAGTTCCACAGCATTCTGGTCGCGTGTGGCTTCCTGTTGTTTAATGCTTAAATTGTGTTCGATGGCATAGTCAATGCATTTCCGCAAGTCCCATTCCTCTTGTGCGAAAGAGGGGAGGCAAGATGCGGTAGCCACTATCAGGGTCAGTATTTTAGCTTTCATCCTTATTTGTCTTTTTTAGTTCCACGTACGATATCATTGGCCTGCAAGCCGTTTTTGATTTCTATCTTTATTCCGTCACTCATTCCGGTAGTCACCTGCTTGCGGGTGAATGTCTGTTGCGGAACGCTGTCGGTCAGTACATACACGAATGTAGAGTCTCCGCTGAATTCGACGGTACTTTCGGGCACAGCCAGAACTTTGTCGGCGTGCTGCAATACGATTTCGGCATTGGCGCTATAGCCCGAACGAACGGTAACGCTGTCGGGGACGGTGATGGCTGCTTTTATTTCAAACTGGTTGGCACCATTTTCCTCTACACCTTTCGGGGAAATATACTCCAGTTGTGCATCAAAAATCATATTCTGCAAGGCGCCTAGCGTAATTTTGACTGGAATTCCTTCGCGTAGACGGCCTACTTCTGTTTCGTCTATGTTTCCGCGGAAGATTAAGTCGTTCATGTTGGCAACGGTAGCAATCGTTGTACCGTCATTGAAGGTATTACTCATGATAACTGAGTTTCCTGCTTTTACGGGCACATCCAGAATCAATCCGTCGATGGTGGAACGGATGAGTGTGCTGCTGAATGAAGCACTGTTCTTAGTGATGCCTTCTTTAATGATTTCAAGATTATCTTTGGCCGTTTGAAGCTCTTCGCGCACTTGTTTGACAGCCACTTCGCTCTTTTCAAATTCTTCGCTGCTTATCAGTTTGTCGGTATATAGCTTCTGCATGCGGGCAAAATCTATTTCTCCCTGTTTGGCATTGATTTCTGCCAGACGCACCCGGCTTTCGGCAGAGTTCAGTTGTCCCAGTTCGGGAATAACCTTTACTTTGGCTATTACTTCACCCTTCTTTACTGTTTGACCGGCTTCTTTATATACCTCGTCGATGATGCCCGAAATCTGCGGTTTAATCAAGATTTCATCTCTCGGTTCTATCTTACCGGTGGCAACGGTGGTTCTCTTTAAGTCGGCTATTTCGGCTTTTTCTGTGTTGTACACAGTTTCTTTGGGTTGTGACTTCTGATAGAGGAAGACAAAAGTTCCCAAGAAAATGAGGGCTACGATGGCTAGTAACGCAATCTTTACATACTTTTTCATATCTGTTTGTTTTATTGTTTTTACTTCATTGGATTTATTTATGTGTCGGGTTGTCGGGCAGATTATTCGTCCCGGATAGCTTCTATCGGTTTGATGGCCATGGCGCGGTAGGCAGGTGCCAGTCCTGCCAGTGTGCCGAGGATCATCAACAGGATGCAGGCTCCGATGGCCATCCAGAAACTAATCTGGAAATGCGCCGGCGTGTCCGAATGGGCAGTTCCTATCTCCATCATTTGCAAGATAAACACGGCAAAACAGATGCCCGACATGCCGGCAATGATGGTCAATACCATACTTTCGGAAAGAATTTGGTTCATAATGTCTCTGGGCTTGGCACCGATGGCACGGCGAATGCCTATCTCGGTCGTACGTTCTTTGACTGTCACCATCATAATATTACTTACACCGATGGCGCCTGCCAATAATGTTCCCAATCCGACCATCCAGCTCAAAATCTTGATGCCTTTAAACAGGTTGTCTATCATGCTGAACATTGCTTCTGCATTTACAGTCACCAAGGCTTGTTTGTCATCGGGATGGATAAGGTGTGCTTGTTTTATCACTTTATCTACCTTCTTCTCTATCTCGGAAATGGAATATCCCGGTTTGGCCGTGTAGCATAGTAATTGGATTTTCTGTCCGAAGTTATAGTTCTGCTGTATGGTGGTGAAAGGAATGGTGATGCTGGTAAGTGCATTTCCCTGCAGACTCATATTGCCGGCAGTGGTGCTGATTCCGATTATTTGATAGTAAATTCCGTTAATGCTCAGGAACTTGCCACATGGATTATCACCTTTCGGGAATAAAGTTTCGTGGATACGCTTGCCGATGACACAAACTTTTCTACGCTCTTTTACATCTACCATATTGATAAAACGTCCTTGTACGATGACCGGTTCCTCTATATTCGTATATTCGGGATATACGCCTTTGAGGGTACAATTAATCTTATTTTCTTTATAAAGTGCTGTCATGCCCCATTTGGCTATGATGGGGGTTACTACGTCAATTTCAGGGATTGCCCGGCGAACGCGCTCTACATCTTTATTTTCTAAATCCCACCAGCGTCCTTTTCGGAAGCCTTTATAAGCCTTGCTGGTTTGGTTGGTTCCCATAAAACCGGAATTGGTAGCGAATCCGTCGAACTGGGATGCCAGCATGTCCTGCATTCCCTGACTGCCGCCCATCAGGGCAACTAACATAAAAATGCCCCAAAAAATACCGAAGGCGGTCAACAGGCTTCTTGTTTTGTTTCTCGTGATGGTGATGAGTATTTCCTCCCATCTGTCTATATCTATTCTTATCATATTAATCTGCTCTAAGTGCTTCAATAGGACGAATCATAACGGCTTTACGTGCCGGGAAGAATCCCGCCAATGTGCCGGCTATTATCAGGGTAAGGGTGGCCTGAATAGCAATATTCAACCCCACGGTGGGGTTCAGGAATACGGTAGCCGAAGCTACACCGATGTCCATCACTTGCTCTCCTGCTACCGCATTCATGTATTCGGTAACGGCAATACCTGCCACCATGCCTATATATCCAAAGAAAGTGGTGATAGCTACGCTTTCTGCAATAATCAGCCAGAGGATAGAGACTGGTTTGGCTCCCAATGCCTTGCGTATGCCGAACTCGCGGGTACGTTCTTTGACTGTAATCAGCATGATGTTGCTTACACCCACAATTCCGCTCAACAGGGTGAAGATGCCGATTACCCAAATAGCAGTGTGCAAAATGTTGTTGCCCTTCTGTTGCTGTAAATATTGAGTGAACCGGTTGGAAATCCATATTGCTCCGCGGTCTGTCGGGTCAAAGCGCTGATGGTTGCCGATGGCTTGCCGGTATTGCTTCTCGAAATCTTCGTTGGCTTTTTCGGTGGGTAAGTTTTGTGTCAGGAATACTAAAGTTTCCAATTTATCGCCTTTATTGTATATCAGTTGCAGAGTTGTGAATGGAATGTAGGCTGAGGGAGAGTAGTTGCCCATATCTGTATAGACTCCTATTACTTGGTAGGCCAGACCACTGGCGTTTACATACTTTCCGATGACATTTGCATCTTTCTTACCGAAAAGCATTTCTACCGTCTTCTCATGCAAAAGGATTACTTTCCGTTTTTCTTTGATATCGGGGGCGTTGATGAAACGTCCTGTCTTTATAGAGATGGCATCGATATGCAGATATTCGGACGTTACGCCTTCCAGCAAAAGAGAGACGTGATCTTCTCCGTAACTTAAGTTTACGCTGCTTTGCTCTATGGTGGCACCTACGGCAGTAACATTGTCTTTAAAGTTGCCTGTAATCTCCATATCCTTTTCTGTCAGCTTGATACTTCTGCCTTCCTTTAACCCGTCAAAAGGTTTGTTAGTCCATCCCGGGTAGACTTTCATGGAGTTCAGCGCCCGTCCGCCGGCGTTGCTCTCAAAGGCATTGATTAGTCCATTGCCGGCTCCCAGCAGCACAATGAGCATGAAGATGCCCCACGCTACGGCAAAACCGGTGAGGAACGTGCGCAGTTTGTTGCGCTTTATGGTTCCGTATATTTCTTGAATAAGGTCTATCATATGTGTGTGCTGTTATTTCATGAAACCGTTCTTCCCAAAAGGAGAAGAATCATGGTTGAGATTTTCTTCGATGCGTTCGATAAGACCGTCTTTGATATGGATAATCTTGTCGGTTTGGTGGGCAACGCCACTCTCGTGGGTGACAACCACGATGGTTAAGCCCTCTTTTTCATGTAAATCCTTTAATATCTGCATCACCTCTACCGATGTCTTACTGTCGAGTGCTCCTGTGGGTTCGTCTGCCAAAATGATTTGCGGTTTTGAAATCAATGCGCGGGCGATGGCTACACGTTGTTTCTGTCCTCCCGAAAGTTCGTTAGGCATGTGATGTGCCCATTCTTTCAGTCCGAGTTTTTCCAAATATTCCATGGCAAGCTGGTTTCTTTTTTTTCGACTCATGCCTTGATAGAATAATGGGAGAGCTACATTTTCCATTGCATTCTTAAAAGAAATAAGGTTGAAAGACTGGAATATGAAACCAATCATGCGATTCCGGTATTCTGCGCTTTTTGTTTCACTAAGGTTCTTAATCAATACATCATTCAGGTAGTAATTGCCCGAATCATAGTTGTCTAAAATCCCCAATATATTTAATAAGGTAGATTTACCGGAACCGGAGGCGCCCATAATAGACACAAACTCACCTCTTTTTATATCGAGGTTGATGCCTTTCAAAACGTGCAAAGGCGCTCCGTTGTGATAGGTTTTGTTGATATTCTCTAAATGTATCATAACCGATGAAATTTATTCGTGTTTGAATAGTTAGACGTACCTGCTCTGTGAAAAGTTGCATGGATACACGAAATAATTGAAAAAAAATTTGCTCCCTTTTTTCGCATTCAGTACATTTGTTCCCAATAACTAACCCTAAATTATACATATCATGGTAACAGGCATGGAAAAACCCTACGTTGTAGGTATGGACATCGGCGGGACTAATACAGTTTTTGGTGTTGTAGATTCACGTGGTAACGTATTGGCTACCGATTCAGTTAAAACACAGTCATACTCCAAGATAGAAGATTATGTAGAAGCTGTATGTACAAAGTTACGCCCCTTAATCGAATCTTTTGGCGGAGTAGAGAAAATCAAAGGTATGGGTGTAGGTGCTCCTAACGGAAATTACTACAATGGTACCATTGAATTTGCTCCCAATTTGCCTTGGAGAGGTGTTATACCTTTGGCTGCTTTGTTTGAAGAAAAAATAGGTGTTCCCACAGCCCTGACCAATGATGCTAATGCCGCTGCTATCGGTGAAATGACATACGGTGCTGCCCGTGGTATGAAAGATTTCATCATGATTACTTTGGGTACCGGTGTAGGTAGTGGTATTGTAGTAAATGGTCAGTTGGTGTATGGACATGATGGTTTTGCAGGCGAGCTCGGACATGTTATCGTGCGTCGTGAAAACGGACGCCAATGCGGTTGCGGTCGTAAAGGTTGCTTGGAAACTTATTGCTCAGCTACCGGTGTGGCACGCACAGCTCGTGAATTCTTGGTTGCACGTCCCGAACCTTCTTTGTTAAGAGATATTCCGGCTGAAGAAATTGTGTCGAAAGACGTATTTGACGCTGCCGTAAGAGGTGATAAACTGGCACAGGATATCTTTGAATATACCGGACGCATTTTGGGTGAGGCTTTGGCTGATTTCATTGCATTCTCCAGCCCCGAAGCAATTATTCTGTTTGGTGGTTTGGCAAAGTCGGGTGATTATATCATGAAACCTATTCAAAAGGCTATTGATGATAACATCCTGAAAATTTATGCCGGAAAGACTAAGCTGTTGATTTCAGAATTGAAAGATGCTGATGCTGCTGTTTTGGGAGCAAGTGCATTAGGTTGGGAAGTAAGAGATATCTGATGGAAAACAAAACACAAGGATATAAAATTCGGGAATATCACGGTCCGGTGAAGCGTTATTGCCAGATGTTGAATTTAAAAGATGACCCGGCATTGATTGCAGAATATCGGAAACGTCACTCTGAAGAAGAGGTGTGGCCGGAGACTTTGGCAGCAATCCGTGAGGTGGGTATTTTGGAAATGGAGATTTATATCCATGGCACTAGTTTGTTTATGATAGTGGAGACTCCGCTTGATTTCGATTGGGATACAGCTATGGCTAAAATGGCCACATTGCCCCGTCAGGAAGAATGGGAAAACTATATGTCTGTTTTTCAACAGGCAGAACCCGGAGCTTCTTCAGCTGAAAAATGGCAGTTGATGGATCGGATGTGCCATCTTTATAAATAATATATATTTAACGTATACTTTATGGAGAGGAGGCTGTTCTGAATATGAATTCAGGATGGTCTCTTTTGTTTGTGCCTTATTTATGCTTTCTCCGGTCTGACTGAGTTTCTTATTGGATCAATGGGATAGATATAAAAAAAGAATGTTTCCTCATTTCAGGGGAAACATTCTTTTCATTATTATAAATTATAAACTTGTGTTCTCAATGGTAAAGCCATTAGGCATTAGCCTGTTGGCTCATTAATTTGTGAAGTTTGTACTGCAAAGATTGGCATGCAGCTCCCTTTCTCATTGCTTTGTATCTTTTCAACTGATACTGCAACATCTCGATTGTGTCAT
>ULKF01016093.1_pt1 | contig 14369 bp, 10 predicted proteins | sample 1951071 | NCBI WGS metagenome assembly ULKF01 (sample SAMEA4835492, study PRJEB28245) | human gut metagenome | biome: gut microbiome; material: fecal sample | place: Denmark | collected 2008
ATATTATTGGCGTGGTGAGGCAAACTACAGACTGGAACACTATGCTCAGGCTGGAAATGATTTACGCCGGTACTTGGAATTCGCTCCCGATAAGATGAATCGGGAGTACGGGCTGGCGCTTTACAATTTGGGTTATACTGATTTTAAACAAAAGAATTATAATGGTGCATTGAATTGGTTTACCCGTTTTGTTGACCGTGGAACTGTCAATGACCGTGCTGTACAGGCAGATGCTTACAATCGTATCGGTGACTGTAACTTTTATGCCCGCCGTTTTGATTCGGCCCGTCAGGATTATGCCCGTGCTGTGGAAATAGATCCTTCTTTGGGGGATTATTCTTTATATCAAGAGGCTTTTGTCCGTGGCTTGCAGAAGGATTATACCGGAAAGATACAAATTTTAAACCGTTTGATAGCGGATTATCCCGAGTCTCAATATCTGGATGATGCTTTGTATGAGCAAGGCCGTGCTTTTGTTCAAATGGAGGATCATACGAATGCTATTAATCGTTTCAATATTTTGTTGAAGAAATTCCCGGAAAGCAATATGGCCCGTCGAGCGGCTAACGAAATAGGTTTGCTCTATTATCAAGGAGATAAGTATCCGGAGGCTATCCAGGCTTATAAGCAGGTAATCACTAATTATCCGGGTAGTGAGGAGGCTCGTCTTGCCCAAAGAGATTTGAAGTCTATTTATATTGATTTGAATAAGGTGGATGAATATGCCAACTTTGCTTCTACCATTCCCGGTGGAGCCAATTTTGATGTGAACGAACGTGATTCGTTGACTTATGTTGCTGCCGAAAGGGTATATATGCGCGGTGAAATAGATGAAGCACGCAATAGTTTTACTCATTATCTGCAAACTTTCCCGGAAGGTGCATTTAGTTTGAATGCCAATTATTATGTCGGGTTGATAGATTATAACCGGAAGGCTTACAATAGTGCGATAGAACATTTGGACAAAGTTTTGGCTTATCCCAATAATAAATATTCGGAAGATGCCATGATGATGAGTGCTGAGATGGCTTACTCGGCAAAAGACTATGAAAAAGCGTTGACTGTTTATAAGCAACTGAAAGATAAAGCTGTTTCGCCGGAACGCCGGCAGTTGGCAAAGACAGGCGTACTTCGTAGCGCTTATATGTTGGGCAATGGAGAAGAAGTAATGCTGGCGGCAACGGATTTGCTGGCGGAGACAAAGGTTGCTCCTGAATTATCCAACGAGGCTCATTATTATCGTGCCAAGGCTTATCTGGATGCAGGAAAAGTGGAAGGTGCCATGGATGATTTGAAGATATTGGCAAAAGACACTCGCAATATATATGGTGCAGAAGCAAAATATAAAGTGGCGCAGATTTATTTTGATGCCGGGCAGACAGAACAGGCTGAGAAAGAAGTCTTGGATTATATTGAAGTCAGCACTCCACATACTTATTGGTTGGCGCGTAGCTTTGTGCTGTTGTCTGATGTTTATATGAAATTGGGACGTAATTTAGATGCTAAGCAATATTTGCTTTCATTGAAGCAGAATTACCAGGCAGATGATGATATTGCAGGAATGATAGAGAGCAGACTGAATAAGTTAAATGCCGAAAATTAAAGATTATGAAGAAAATAGCAATTATAGCGTTTGTGGGCTTGTTGCCTCTGTCGGCTGTATATGCACAGCAAGACAGTACTTTGAACCGCACTGTGGTAGTGGAGAATGAGTATAACCCTACTGTCATGGATGCTTCCAAAATAAATGTGTTGCCCAGGGTGGAAGAACCGGCAGTAGTGAAGAAAGGAATTGAGTATGCTACGGCTTTGCGTCCTGTGGCTGCCTGGAATTATGAAGAAATGTTTCCTATAGTCCGTGAATGGGAATGGGAGAAGGCCAAACGAGGATATGTGCGTGCGGGTGCCGGTAATTATGGTAATGTGGACTTCAAGGCCGGATATATATGGGACATTACGAAAGGTGACCGTCTGAATGTTGCTACTTCATTGGATGGCATGAATGGAACCCTGAAAGATGCAATTGATAATGATTGGAAATCCCGTTTTTATTCTTCTTCTTTCAATATAGGGTATAGACATAGTTTCAGGAATATGGATTTGAATCTTGGAGGAGGATTTCATTCTCGTGTATTTAATTATATGTTGAGTCCGATTTCTTCTATCTCCGGCGAGAATGATAAACAGCATCACACACTGGGAGATTTCTATGTCGGGTTGTCTTCTACGGATGAAATGATGCCATTGCAATTTACTGTACAAACAGGCTTTCAGTATTTTAAACAGAAATATCCGGCAATTTCTGATGAGAACAGCACGGAAAAAATAATTCATACAGCAGGTGATGTATGGGGAAAACTGAGCGATATTCAGCGTGTGGGTATTAAATTTGAAATGGATAATTTATTTTATTCAGATGACTTGATGAAGGATTATACTTCTTTAGGTCTGAATCCTTATTATGCTATTGATGAAGATAGCTGGAGACTGCATCTGGGTGCGCATGTCGACTGGATGACCGGTAATGATAGCGGTATAGATGTAGCCCCGGACATTCGTGCTGAGTATATCTTCTCCGATAGTTATATTCTTTATTTGAATGCACAAGGAGGCAGACAGGTAAACGATTATCGTATGTTGAGCCGCATCTCTCCCTATTGGGGAACAGAGCAGCAGCTTGATGCGACTTATGTTCCTTTTGATGCAACTTTGGGTTTTAAGGCGTCTCCTGTAAGTGGGTTATGGTTTAATATATTTGGTGGTTATCAGATACGTAAACATGAGTTATTCTGTACGTTAGTGCCTGCGGGACAATTTGTATATACGGGTTTTGTACAGGATAAAGGAAAAATTGGTTATGGAGGTGCAGAAGTGAAATATGGCTATAAGGACTATTTTGATGCATCGGTAAAAGGTACGTATTACGGTTGGACAACAGATAGTGACGACGATATGATAGTTGCCATGAAGCCTGAAATGGAACTGAACTTTAAAGTTGATGCCAAGCTGATGGACGGTTTAAAGCTTCGGTTAGGTTATGATTATGTAAAGCGTAAGGGTGAGGATGTCGATCCTGTCAGTAATCTGAGTGTGGGTGCTACCTATGAGCTTTTAAAAGACATCTCTATCTTTGTGGATGTGAACAACCTGTTAAATAAACAATATTATTACGAAGGAGGATACCCTGCCGAAAAACTGAATGTTTTAGGTGGTCTTAGTTTTCGATTTTAGTTAAATAGGCTTCTAAAAAGAGCCTTTTTAAGAAAAAAAAGCAGAAACATACCTTATTATATAGGTGTAGTTCTGCTTTTTTTCTACTTTTGCCCTTAAATAAAATGGAATACATTATATTATGCAAAAAAATCTTGTAATTGTAGAGTCACCCGCAAAAGCCAAGACCATAGAAAAATTCTTAGGAGAAGACTATAAAGTCCTTTCCAGTTACGGGCATATCCGTGACTTAAAGAAGAAAGATTTCAGTATCGATGTAGAGAAGGGATTTGAACCGACTTATGAGATACCTTCTGATAAGAAAAAATTGGTCGGCGAGTTGAAAGCTGCGGCAAAGAACGCTGATATGGTGTGGCTCGCATCCGATGAGGACCGTGAGGGAGAAGCCATTTCGTGGCATTTATATGAAGTGTTGGAACTGGACCCGAAGAGGACAAAGCGTATTGTATTCCACGAGATAACCAAAACTGCGATATTAAAAGCCATTGAAACCCCGCGTGACATAAATGTGAACCTTGTAAATGCTCAGCAAGCGCGTCGTATCTTGGACAGGATTGTAGGTTTTGAGCTTTCTCCTATTTTATGGAAGAAGGTAAAACCTGCTCTTTCTGCCGGTCGTGTGCAGTCTGTTGCTGTTCGGTTAATTGTGGAACGTGAGCGTGAGGTGCACGCTTTTGTCAGTGAGCCTTCTTATCGTGTAACAGCAATATTTGAAGCTCCTGATGCCGATGGTAATAAAACGGAAGTGAGAGCTGAGTTAGACAGACGTTTTAAGACAAAAGAAGAGGCTCAGGCATTCCTTGAATTGTGTAAGGATGCAGAGTTTTCTATTGAAGATATTACGACTCGTCCGGTTAAGAAGTCGCCGGCTGCTCCATTTACCACTTCCACTTTGCAGCAGGAAGCTGCTCGGAAGTTAGGGTTTACGGTTGCGCAGACTATGATGGTGGCGCAACGGTTGTATGAAAGCGGGCAGATTACTTATATGCGTACCGACTCTGTGAATCTTTCGGACTTGGCATTGGCGGCCTGCAAATCAACTGTCATTTCACTGATGGGAGAAAGGTATGTGAAGACACGTCAGTTTGCAACGAAGACAAAAGGTGCTCAGGAAGCTCACGAAGCGATTCGTCCGACGGATATGTCGAACGAGACTATTGCGGGAACGTCACAGGAGCAGAGATTGTACGAATTGATTTGGAAACGTACTGTTGCATCACAGATGGCAGAGGCTGAACTTGAAAAGACCACTGCTACTATCTCTATCAGCAATAGTGAAGAAACTTTTGTTGCTATTGGTGAAGTTGTGATTTTCGATGGCTATTTGCGTGTATATAAAGAGTCTTATGACGACGATAACGAACAAGAGGATGAAAGCCGCTTGTTGCCTCCTTTGAGTAAAGGACAGTCATTAGAGAGTAAGGAAATTTCTGCCACTCAGCGTTTCAGTATGTGTCCTCCGCGTTATACCGAGGCCAGTCTGGTGCGTAAGCTGGAGGAACTGGGCATCGGGCGTCCGTCTACATATGCTCCTACCATATCGACGGTCCAGCAACGTGGCTACGTGGTAAAAGGAAACAGTGAAGGCGTAAAACGTCCATACGAGATATTGAAGCTCAAAGGGAACAAGATAACCGAAACAGTCAAGACGGAAACAACCGGAAATGAGAAGTCTAAACTATTGCCTACTGATGTAGGTATAGTGGTTAATGACTTCTTGATGGCATTCTTCCCCGAAATTATGGACTATAATTTCACCGCGAGTGTTGAAAAAGAATTTGATGAAGTGGCGGAAGGCGAGAAAGAGTGGACGAGTGTAATGAAGAACTTTTACGACGGCTTCCATCCGTTGGTAGACAAGACCATGAATGCGAAGAGCGAGCATAAGGTGGGTGAAAGAATTCTAGGCAATGATCCGGTGAGTGGGAAGCCTGTATCCGTAAAAATTGGTCGATTTGGCCCGGTGATACAGATAGGCATAGCCGATGATGAAGAAAAACCCAAGTTTGCGCACTTGCCGAAAGGTCTTTCGATAGAAACAATTACGTTGGAAGAAGCGCTTGATTCGTTCAAGCTCCCGAAAACGTTAGGTGAGTATGAAGATAAGACAGTGACGGTAGGAGTGGGACGATTTGGACCTTATGTCCGTCATAATAATGTATTCGTCTCTATTCCCAAGGGGGAAGATCCGATGGAGGTTACCTTGGAAAAAGCGATTGAAATGATTAATGCCAAGCGCGAAGCTGCCGAAAAGAAGATTATTAAAACATTTGATAAAGAGCCTGATTTGCAGATTCTGAACGGTCGTTACGGACCTTATATTGCTTATCAGAAAAAGAATTATAAGATTCCTGAAAGCGTAGAACCGAAAGATTTAAATCTGGAAACTTGCTTTAAGGTGATAGAACTGCAGAAAGAAAAAAGTGAGACTCGTAAACGAGTGGCAGCTAAGAAAAAGAAATGACACGTATATTTTTAATAGGATATATGGGTGCGGGGAAAACGACTTTGGGTAAAGCGTTTTCCCGCGAACTGGGTCTTACTTTCATAGACTTGGATTGGTATATTGAGGAGCGTTTTCATAAAACTGTTCAGCAGTTGTTTTCAGAACGCGGTGAACAGGGTTTCCGCGAATTGGAGCAAAAAATGTTGCATGAGGTGGCTGAGTTTGAAGATGTTGTAATCTCGGCCGGTGGGGGCACTCCTTGTTTTTTTGACAATATGGACTATATGAATGCTTGTGGGGATACCGTGTTTCTTCAGGTGGAGCCCGAGGTGTTGTTTCACCGTTTAAAAGTGGCGAAGCAACAACGTCCGTTATTGGCAAACAAAAGCGATGAAGAATTGATGAACTTTATTTGTGAAGCGTTGCAGAAGCGTCATCCTTTTTATTCGCAGGCGAAGTTTCTGTTTCGGGCCGACGAGTTGGAAGACAAGTCGCAGATACAGGCATCAGTAGATAGCTTGAGAAAGCTGTTGGATAAATAAACAGATTGAAAGTTATAATCTATTTAGTAAAAGTATACACACTATTTGCACAGAACAAGAAATGAGAAAATGGCGTATTGAAGATTCGGAAGAACTCTACAACATAACAGGGTGGGGAACTTCGTACTTTGGTATCAATGACAAAGGTCATGTAGTGGTAACTCCCCGTAAGAACGGTGTCGCAGTCGATTTGAAAGAATTGGTGGACGAGCTTCAGTTACGGGATGTCGCAGCACCTATGCTGGTTCGTTTCCCGGATATTCTTGATAATCGTATCGAAAAAATTTCGAACTGTTTCAAGCAAGCATCCGAAGAGTATGGTTATAAAGCTGAAAACTTTATCATCTATCCTATTAAAGTGAACCAAATGCGTCCGGTGGTGGAAGAAATCATAAGTCATGGCAAGAAGTTTAATTTAGGACTGGAAGCCGGTTCCAAACCCGAATTGCATGCAGTGATTGCTATTAACACGGACTCAGACTCGCTGATTATCTGTAACGGATATAAAGATGAGAGCTATATTGAGTTGGCTTTACTGGCTCAGAAGATGGGGAAACGTATCTTTCTGGTAGTAGAGAAGATGAATGAGTTACGCTTGATTGCAAAGATGGCGAAACAGCTCAATGTACGCCCTAATATAGGTATTCGTATTAAACTGGCTTCTTCGGGCAGTGGAAAATGGGAAGATAGCGGTGGAGATGCCAGCAAGTTTGGATTGACTTCCAGTGAGTTGCTGGAAGCACTTGACTTTTTGGAAAAGAAAGACATGAAAGATTGTTTGAAGTTGATTCATTTCCATATCGGAAGTCAAGTAACCAAGATACGCCGTATTAAAACAGCTTTACGTGAAGCTTCACAGTTCTATGTACAATTACACGCAATGGGCTTCAATGTTGAGTTTGTTGATATCGGTGGAGGCTTGGGGGTTGACTATGACGGTACCCGGTCTTCCAATAGTGAAAGCAGCGTGAACTATTCTATTCAGGAGTATGTAAACGACTCTATCTCTACGTTGGTGGATGCTAGTGATAAAAATAATATTCCGCACCCCAATATTATTACAGAAAGTGGTCGCTCACTGACGGCACACCATTCGGTGCTGATTTTTGAAGTGCTGGAAACAGCTACTCTGCCCGAAATGGATGAAGACTTTGAAGTAAGTGAAAAAGACCATGAACTGGTGCATGAACTATATGAAATATGGGATAATTTGAATCAGAGCCGTATGTTGGAGGCATGGCATGATGCACAGCAAATTCGTGAAGAGGCACTGGATTTGTTCAGTCATGGTATTGTGGATTTAAGAACCCGTGCGCAGATAGAACGTCTCTATTGGTCTGTGACTCGTGAGATTAATCAAATTGCTTCCGGGTTAAAACATGCTCCCGATGAATTCCGTAAATTGGATAAATTATTGGCTGATAAATATTTCTGTAACTTTTCGCTTTTCCAGTCTTTGCCGGACTCTTGGGCGATAGATCAGATATTCCCCATTATGCCTATCCAAAGACTGGACGAGAAACCCGACCGGAATGCTACTTTGCAAGACATTACTTGTGACTCTGACGGAAAGATAGCCAACTTTATATCTACCCGTTATGTATCGCACGACCTGCCTGTGCATTCATTGAAGCAAAAAGAGTCTTATTACATAGGTGTCTTTTTAGTGGGAGCTTATCAGGAAATTTTAGGAGATATGCACAATTTGTTTGGTGATACGAATGCAGTGCATGTATCGGTAGATGATAAAGGGTATTCTATTGATCAGGTGATTGATGGCGAAACCGTGGCGGAAGTGTTGGATTATGTTCAGTATAATCCGAAGAAACTGGTGCGTACATTGGAAACCTGGGTGACTAAATCTGTAAAAGAAGGTAAGATATCGGTAGAAGAAGGAAAAGAATTTTTGTCCAACTACCGTTCCGGGCTTTATGGATATACTTATTTGGAATAAAAGGATGAAAGAAAAACTGACTGTCATAAAGGTAGGCGGAAAGATTGTAGAGGAAGAAACTACGCTTAGTCGGCTTTTGGCCGACTTTTCCGCTATTGAAGGATATAAATTGTTGGTGCACGGTGGGGGACGTTCAGCCACCAAACTGGCTGCCCGATTGGGTATTGAAAGTAAAATGGTGAATGGCCGTCGCATTACGGATGCCGAGACGCTGAAGGTTGTGACTATGGTTTATGGCGGACTGGTCAATAAGAATATCGTTGCCGGTCTGCAAGCTAGAGGAGTGAATGCTATCGGGCTGACCGGAGCGGATATGAACGTTATTCGTTCAGTGAAACGGCCGGTGAAAGAGGTGGATTATGGCTATGTAGGTGATGTGGAAAAGGTGAATGCCGATTTTCTGGCTACACTGATTCGTCAGGGTATTGTTCCTGTCATGGCTCCTCTGACTCATGACGGGCAGGGAAGTATGCTGAATACCAATGCCGATACCATTGCCGGGGAGACAGCAAAAGCGTTGGCGCCACTTTTTGATGTGACACTTGTCTATTGTTTTGAGAAGAAAGGCGTATTACGCGACGAAAATGACGATGATAGCGTCATTCCTGTTATTACTCCCGAAGAATTTAAAGAGTATGTAGCCCGAGGTATCATTCAGGGAGGGATGATACCTAAACTGGAAAATTCCTTCTCTGCCATTGATGCAGGAGTGAGTCAGGTTGTAATTACCTTGGCTTCAGCCATTAAGGGAGAAGGCGGAACTATAATCAAAAAATAATTCAAAAAATAGGCGGGTGGGTGTAACTTTTGTACAACTCACCCGTCATTATTACAGAGCAATGCAAGAAATCAGTTTCCGAAACGACATTTTGCCCCTGAAAGACAAACTCTACAGGTTGGCTTTTCGTATTACGCTGAACAGTGCTGAAGCGGAGGATGTGGTGCAGGATACGATGATTAGGGTATGGAATAAACGTGATGAGTGGCCGAATTTTGAATCCATCGAAGCCTACTGTCTGACGGTAGCAAGAAATCTGGCAATAGACCGGAGTGAAAAGATAGATTCACAGCACATGGAATTGACACCCGAAACACAGGAACTGCCCGATGCATTGAACCCTTATGAACAGTTGGCACAGAGTGAGCAATTAGGTTTGATTCACCGCCTGCTGAACGAACTTCCCGAAAAGCAGCGAAGTATTATGCAGTTGCGGGATATTGAAGGAAAGAGCTATAAAGAAATTGCAGATATTTTGCAGATAACGGAAGAGCAGGTGAAAATCAATCTCTTTCGCAGTCGGCAAAAGATAAAACAAAGATATACGGAAATAGAAGATTATGGATTATAAGTACATTGAACAGTTATTGGAACGCTACTGGAACTGTGAGACTTCCTTGGAAGAGGAACAGATTTTGCGTTCTTTCTTTCATCAGAAAGAGATTCCTGCTCATTTACTCCGTTACAAGGCAATGTTTGCTTATCAGGAGATTGAGAAGGAGAGGGGGCTGGGCAGTGACTTTGATGCCAAGGTTCTGGCCCGGGTGGAAAAACCGGTTGTGAAAGCGCAACGCCTCACTTTGCGAACGCGCTTTATGCCGTTGTTCAAGGCTGCTGCCATGATAGCTGTCTTGTTTGTGATGGGAACGGTGGTGCAACGTTCCATGCAGGATGATGGTAGCGATATGGTGTATATGCATGATGATTACCGTGATACCGTAAATGATCCGCAAGTGGCATACGAACCGGTGCTGCCGATAGATACGGTTACAAAGATAGCCGGAGATGAGGCAGCAGGAGTGAAGAATTAGATAACATTTTCATTTGCTTTTATATATAAATAGATAGTTAGTGCTTATTAAAACAACTTTTTAATTCGAGGCTGTGAAGTTTCAATTCTCTCAAATTTTAAATTAACTAACTAAATAATTTAAAAAGGATTACCGCGTGAGCAGTAATCCTTTTTTAGGTAGATAGTCTAATGTAAAGAGAGAATTATGAAATGAGCTTTATCTTCTTTTTACGTTACCGATACCGGATTTATTTATATCGGTAGTTGGGGGATTCCCAAAGTAATCAACATTGCCTATTCCGTTTGTACTTACGGTTATCTTTCCTGATGCATAACAAGAAACATTTCCAATGCCTTTTTGTTCAACGACAACATCTGAAACAATCATATCTTTGGCGTTTAGGTTTCCAATACCTTTGATGTGATAGCTTGCCTTCTCTGCCTTTCCTTTCAGTATGACATTGCCTATTCCGTCGGATCTTACGCTTATATTATCGGCGGTCAATTCATCTGCTTTAAAGTTTCCTGTTCCGTTAGAGGTGATTTTTATATCATCTACCTTGACGGAATCTTTCAAGGTTATATTGCCTGTACCTTGTTGGCTGATGCTGCTCAATTTGGGAGCAGTAATAGTGATTGTGACATTGTTGTTCTTCAAACTGCGGAATTTCACACCTTTCTTCATGGAGATGTGCAGTGTACTGTCTTCCGAAGTGACAATAAGACTGGAAATGATATTGTCGGGGCCATAAGCCTCTACAGTTGTGGCATTACTTTGCTTGAATACAATATTGACGGTACCCTGGCTGGCAATATTATCGAATGCTTCCACACTGTATTTCTTGGTTATTTTGTTCTTGCTGGGAGCAATGCCGTTTACACAGCTTGTCAGAGTCATAACCAGACTGAATAAGTAAAAGTATGTACGTTTCATATTTCTGTGTTTTTTATTGGTTTCTATCTATTAGACGAAGAGGATAACAGTAAAGTTGCAATTTCCTCTTTTTTTTCTTATGAATAATATATCTTTGTGGCTGATATGGCAACAAAGAGAGTATTAGCTGACAAAGATTTCAATCGTATTATTGTGCGTACCCATCGTTTGGCACGTAACATTACCATGCGTGTAAAGCCGGATGGACTGCATGTTACGGTACCGCCTTACAGCCTGAGCAGTAAGGTGATGGAAGTTGTAGAGCAATATCGTGAACGCTTGTTGCAGGACTGGCAGAGGGTATGCAAGAAATCTATAGACTTGGATTTCCGTATTCAGACCCCTTGTTTCAGGCTATGGCTGGAAAAAGGCAATTTTACCTGTTTTTCTGTGCGGAATACGGAGGAAGGAATAAAAATCATTTGTCCTCGTGATGTTGACTTTACAAAGGAGGAGGTGCAGCGGTTGGTGCGCAATGCCATTATCAGGGCGATGAAGAAAGTGGCGGGTGAATATTTGCCACCTTTGCTTGATGCATTGGCAGAACACTATGGCTTGTCATACAAACGAGTGAAGATAACCGGAAGCAAAGGACGTTGGGGCAGTTGCTCGGCGGCCGGGAGTATAAACCTTTCCTGTTATTTGATGCTGTTGCCTTCGCACCTGATGGATTATGTGCTGTTGCACGAGCTGTCGCATACAAAAGAAATGAATCACGGTCCTCGTTTTTGGGAACTGCTGGACAGCATGACGGAGGGAAGGGCACATCTGCTGCGGGCGGAGTTACGACAATTCAATACTGATTTTTAGCAAGCACATCCCCTCATCCTCCCTTCAGCCGTGCTTCCCAAGTCCCTTCCCAATCTGCCTTCAGCATTTGGCTGTGTTCTGATAATCTGTAAAAAACGAGTCGTTAAGTTTCTAAAACTTTGATATTGCGAAACTTTTTTATTTACTTCGCAATAATATATATAACTAACTATGAAAAGGGAGAAAAACATTCTATTTATCCTGACCATTCTATTACTATTGGCATGTACAGCCTGCTACCGTTCCACTCGTCATGTCACAGAGCACTTGTCGCAAGCGGAGGAACTTATATGGGCCGCTCCCGATTCGGCACTGCATATACTGGAATCCATCTCTACCTCTCGGCACTTAACCGGAAAAGAGCAGGCAGACTATGCTTTGCTGCTTTCGTTAGCCCAATATCGCTGTTATATCTCTGTATCCTCCGATTCATTGATAAACCTTGCCATAGAATATTATAAAGATAAGAATGACGCAGATAAAAAAGGGGCAGCCTTTTATGTGAAGGGATGTATATTGGAAGAATATACCAAAGACATTCCCAATGCCCTGCTAGCTTACAAAGAAGCCGAAATGTGTATTCCCGATATGAATGAAAAACAGTATGTTGCCCGTATTTATAGCAGCTTGGGATATGTTAATAAAAAATCTTTCCATTTCGAGCCGGCTAAAGAATATTACCAAAAAGCCTTGCAAGCAAATATAGATGGAAAGGACACGGTTGCATACGCCAGTAATTTGCTCAATCTGTCAACTCTTTATTATACCCTTCATCAAGCGGACAGCGCTAATAGGTGCATCAATACCTTAATAGATATTGCCGATTCTCTAAATGACCTTGACCTTCAGGTCAAAATATACAATAATATAGCAAACAGAAAGATATTTGAAAAGAACTATGCAGAAGCAGAAAAATATCTGATTCATGCCATACGATTATCTTCTCCCCATTTTCCCGACAAGTTGTCGCTGGGACTGGCCAATCTATATGCATATACTGGACAGAAAGAGAAAGCAGACAGTCTCTTTACTCACTTATTGTCTTGCCCGGACTTGCTAGTGCGATCCAATAGCTATCTGGATTTATTAAACTATTTTTTGGCTTCTCATCCCCAAGAGCATTCCTATCTAAATCATTATATAACACTAACAGACTCCATTTACAAGGAAAACCGTGCAGAAGAAGTAGGAAAAATACAGCAGAAATACGATAATGAAGTACTGGCGCGTACCAACGACCAACTATATTTTAAATGGATACTAACTAGTGTTGTTGGTTCACTCATTTGTATAATTGCAGTTACTTTCTTGCAAAAAAAATGGAGAAAGGCAAATGCTCTGCAAAAACAAATAGAAGAATTGGAAGAGAAGAAGAAGGTACTAACTAGTAGTTCCCAAGAAAACGAACGTTATGTAATCCAAATAAGCGAGTTGGAAAGTCAAATAAACGATTTAAAAAATGAAAAAAGAAGGCTGAAGTATTTCATAAACAAAACAAAGGAGAGCAAGGAGGACAAAGAGGATGATTATAGTTCAATCTTCAAAACCTATTTGTCCATCACGAAGGACAAAACGTATGACAAAGAGCGGGAGAGAGACAACCTGCGTCAATGGCTTAACTTGACGAATCAAAATTTTACCGATAAGCTGATAAAGCATTACCCAGTATTATCCAAATCAAATCAGCTTATGGACGTATGTTGTTTAACTGCACTAAACCTTAGCATAGAAGACATTGCCACATTGCTGGGTATCGGGGAGCGGACTGTCGAACGATATACCAGTGATATTTGTAAAAAAGTAGGGCTTCCCAAGGGAGGAAAACATATTTTTGTAGAATTTATCAATTCTATAAAAGAGTTGGAAGCGTGATTTATGTACTTTTTTAACATTTGCCTTTCGTCATAATATCTCATTTTCGGCAATTAAATGCGGTATAAAATATAGTAATATGTTAATAGTCAGCAAGATAATGATATCTCATTATTTCCCCAAGTTTCATTTGGATATGAATTAAAATAGGCTTATGTTTGCCATCATTTAAAATTTCAGACTATGAAACACGTACTTTTTTTGCTCCTTGCATTTATTACTATTCCCGCATGGGGGACAGTAAATGAAGATAAGAAAGAAACTTATCCCACCGAAATTCAGATTATGGGAAAGTTTGAGGACCATAAAGACAGGTCTTTGGTTCTCCCTCTTGAGGCATATCTGGATGGGGCTCAACTTACCCTTACCTTTTTTGATGCAATAGAAGATGTAACTATCTCTATTGTGGGAAACTCAGGTACGGTAGAAACACGCACGGTGTCATTTAATGATTTCCAAACTGAAATATTCGACATAAGCCGATATACAGCAGGGAATTATAATTTATTGATAACTACCCCCAGAGGAACCTCCTTATCGGGAAACTTTAAAATAGGTATTTAAAATACATATAGCTAATAGTTTTAATAGACATCAAGTAACCGTTAAAGAAGCAAAGAAAACAAAATATTAAGGAATGTATCTTTTTTATAAATATTTTAATTAGAAATTAAAGGTATGAAACTACTTAAAGTTATTAAATTACACAATTTGGAAGAAAAAAATCTTCTAATGAATGAACTGAGTACTCTTAAAGGAGGAGCTACATGTGGCTGTCATGGTTCAGCTT
>ULKF01027343.1_pt1 | contig 14156 bp, 16 predicted proteins | sample 1951071 | NCBI WGS metagenome assembly ULKF01 (sample SAMEA4835492, study PRJEB28245) | human gut metagenome | biome: gut microbiome; material: fecal sample | place: Denmark | collected 2008
GAATGTTTGCTCTGCTTTGAGCTTTCTTTGTTGCAGTTACAAGTAGTTCGTTGCACTGGTCGTCATATTTTGAAACGGATAAAGCAAGATTATCAACATTTGTTGCCCCTAGTGATATCGCTTTATCAATCATTGAACCTACTTTGTCAATTGATTTTGTATGAACAACTACAGTATTTGAAACCTGATATTTATCAAAACTTCTTTTACTACCCGAATAATTGTAAAGCGGAGATGCACTGTAATCCATTGTTTTTACATAATCACCGTTTGCAGGATTAATCATACCTTTTAGAGCTGTAATAACTTTTTCTGAGATTTCCTTGTTTTCGGCAGTAGCTTTCTGCAATGATTTTGAATCATATGTTTGAACAGCTATTGAAATATCTGCAACATCAGGTGTAACTTCAGTATTCGCCGATGAATTGACAGATACAAAGCCTCTTTCAACTGTGTCGGAAACTGCCTGCGATGAAAGTGAAGCACACCCCAAAAGCAAGCTGAGCGCCGTAATTGATAACAAAACTTTTTTCATACATTCTCCTTTTCTTTTTCTGATTTTTCATCAGACTTATCAACTTTATCAACCGGCTTAATATCACCGGATTTCAAAATCATAGAATTTATAGCCTGAGCGCGGGATTGAATTTTCATTCGTTCAAGAAGCATCTTCATTTCTTTATCGCTCAGTCTGTCAGGAGTTTTAAATGCAACGAGAAACTTTTTTCTGTCATTTATAATAAAACCTGAAATAGCAACTATTGCCCAGAGCATCAATCCTTGCCAAACATTTATCAGCGGAATTACAGCTAATCCGGCAAAAAAGTTCCACACATGCATGGCAACAATTGCAGGAAATGCGATAAATCCTGCAGCCAGACAAGTTGCGACAAAAACAACCATCACAAGCCCTCTAAGACCTGATATTTGTATAATCCTCGTTTTTCTTTTCATAAATCCTACTTTCTAACCTATCATGTTCAGAAAATCATCTTCTGTTAATATTATAACACCTAATTTCTGAGCTTTGTCTAATTTTGAACCTGCATTTTCTCCGGCAACAACGTAAGATGTGTTCTTAGATACCGAAGATGAGGTCTTTCCGCCCATTTGTTTAATTTTTTCAGAAGCTTCATCTCTTGTCATATTTTGTAATGTTCCCGTCAAAACAAAAGTTTTTCCTTTAAATTCATCAGAAACATTTTGAACCGGCGGAGCAGGCTCTACACCGAGTGCTTTTAATTCTTCAATCATTTGAATATTTTCAGGCTTTCTGAAAAAGTCATAGATATCTTTTGCAATTACTTCGCCGACGCCTTCAACTCCTGACAAATCTTCCACAGAAGCATTCATAAGATTTTCCAGAGTTCCGAACTCATTTGCAAGAACTCCCGCAGTTTCCTTACCTACATTTTTAATGGTAAATGCTGTAAGCATACGTGATAGAGGTTTGTTTTTACTTTCCTGAATTGCAGTATACATGTTAAAAGCAGATTTTTCCTTAACCAGATCCAACTGCATAAAGTCCTGCATTGTAAGTTTATACAGGTCAACAGGGGTTCTGGCAAAACCTCTGTTATATAATTGTTCAATTATTGAAGGACCGACCTTATCAATATCCATAGCATCTTTGGAAACCCAAAATTCAATCTTTGCACAGCGTTTCGCGGGACAGTCGGGATTGTCGCAATACAGGTTAACTTCCCCGTCATGTATATGAAGTTCACTGTGACAGGAAGGACAATGTTTTGGCGGCGTATATTCGGGAAGTTTATAATGTTCTTCATCTTCAATAACCTTAACAACTTTCGGAATAATTTCAGCAGCCTTTTTAATATAAACTCTGTCACCTATTCTTACATCAAGCCTTCCGACTTCATCAAAGTTATGAAGGCTGGCACGTCGGACCGTACTACCCCCAAGCTGAACGGGTTCAAGAATTGCAATAGGAGTAATTGCACCAGTTTTACCGACACTTTCTTCTATCGTTAAAAGTTTTGTGGTCACTTCTTCGGGCGGAAATTTAAATGCAGTAGCCCATTTCGGGGCACGGGATGTAAAGCCCATTTCCTGCTGAACAAGAAGATCATTAACTTTAATTACAACGCCGTCGGTTGCATAATCAAGGGAAAAACGTTTTTCATCCCATTCTTTACAGTATTGAATTGCTTCATCCGCATTTTTGCAAAGTTTGACATTAGGGTTAACTTTAAAGCCCAGCTTTTTCAAATACATTATACTGTCATAATGCGTCTTAGGCGGATTTTTAACACTGCCTGTAAAAATTGCGGTATAGCAAAACATTGATAAATCTCTTTTGGCAGTGATTGATGAATCCAGCTGTCTTATGGAACCTGCAGCGGCATTTCTCGGGTTTGCAAAAAGTTTCTCGCCGTTTTTCAAATTCTCTTCATTAAGCTTTTCAAAAGACTCTTTCGGCATATAAACCTCTCCGCGCACTTCTATGCTCACAGGCTCAAAGAGTTTTAAAGGAATTGCTTTTATTGTTTTAAGGTTATTTGTGATATCTTCGCCCGTAACCCCGTCGCCTCGTGTTACTCCTCGTACAAATATGCCGTTTTCATAGGTTAAAGCCATTGCAAGCCCGTCAATTTTAAGCTCGCATACGAGTTCCTGTCCGCCGTATTCTTTCACAATCTTTTTATACCAATCCTCTAAATCCTCATATTCATAAGTATTATCAAGACTGTACAAACGATATTTATGTTTATGCGGGAAAAATTTCTCGCTGACAGACCCGACACGCTGTGTAGGACTGTCCGGCGTTATAAACAGCGGATTTTCTTCCTCAAGCTTTTTAAGCTCCGCAAACATTTGATCATATTCAAAGTCGCTTATTGAAGGGTTATCTTCAACATAATATTTATAATTAGCTTTATTTATTTCGTCTTTTAAAAAGTTAATTCTGTCTAATACCATTTACATTACCATTAAAAGTTCACGTATAACCTTTGTCGCAACAGCCGTAGAAACTCCCGAAGCATCATAATCAGGGGCGAGTTCTACAACATCAGCTCCGATTATATCAAAGTTCTTCAAATATTCAAACCACCCGATAAGCTCATTAAACTGCATACCGCCGCTTTCAGGAGTGCCTGTTCCCGGCATTACGGAAGGATCAAGAACATCTAAGTCAACAGTTACAAATATCTTTTTATCTTTCAAAACGTCAAGTTCTGAATATTCGGAAATAAGAGTTTTATACTCTTTCATAAATTCCCATTCCTCTTTCATGCCTGAGCGGATACCGATTTGTTTAATATTTTCGGGACCGACAATTTTTGAAGCGTGGCGGATTACTGCGGAATGTGACATCTCTTCTCCGAGATATTCCTCTCTTAAATCGGTATGAGCATCAAAATGAACTATTGCCAAATCTTTATAAAACTTTGAAACAGCTTTGATTTCAGGCAGGGTAACAAGATGTTCGCCACCTATTCCGAATACTCTTTTTCCGTCTTTGTAAATTTCCTCAACATTTCTTTCAATTAAATCCAAAGACTTGTATGTATTGCCAAGCGGGAATTCCAAATCACCCGCATCATGAAAATTCACATCTTCAAGGTGTCTGTCAAAACGCGGGGAATAATCTTCCAATCCCCAGCTTGCAAGTCTTATCTGCTCAGGTGCAAATCTTGAGCCTGAGCGATACGAAACGGTTCCGTCAAACGGAAGCCCGAGCATAATAATATCTGCAGAATTGTAGTCTTCATTTTGTCCAATCCAATTTCTGTCTAAAAAAGGTCCGCTAAGCATTTATTCTCTCCTATATAGTCTGATTGTTATATATAAAGTATTTTATCACAAAAAAGCTTGCTTTTTTTAACTAAGTCATTAAAATAGAAAGTATGAAAAAAATCTTACCGATTTTATTTATAATACTTCTCGGCAACGGTGTTTTAGCCGACCAAACGGATTATGAGCAAATATACAGGGAACTGGAAAAGCCTGATTTTTCTTATGTTCACAATATAGACCCCGGAGAAATGTATGATATTCAGCATACTTCATGGTCGCCTTATCCGCTTTTCAGACTTACATCACCTCTTTATTTCAAAGATATAACGATAGAGCCGGGTTATTATCTTTTAACACCCCGTCAGCACAAAGGAAACTGGTATATTTTATTTAAAGAACAGGGGCAGGTTAAATATATAATTCCTGCTTATAACAGGGAAATAGTGCCAATGGGATTTTATGACGAAAATCTTCCTAAACAAAAATTAACACCGTCACAAAAATTCCAGATAAAATTCTTTGATTTTGTCGGCAAATACGTAAGAAGCTCACAGCGCAAACCCGCTCCAAATACCTTTTTAGAAACAACTGATTTAGCGGACAATTTTATCTCAATTGTAATATATTGGGGAGATTACAGATATTACATGATACTCAGAACAATTCGACTTTAAAAAAAGCCGTAACTTACGTTACGGCGAGAATATATGATTATTAAATTTTAATAAACTTTTTAATAGAATATAAAAATCTTTTCTTTTTATATCTTAAAATTTTACTTTTCAAAAAATCAGTTTCTTCTTCTTTTTCTTTAAATAATTTTACAAAATATTTATCAGAATATTTTTGGTAAAAATACTTTTTGTTTTGCTGGTAAATTTCAAGCCCGTTTTTTAGTGTTTTACCGGTAAGTGAACCTTTATGATAAATATATGAACAATTTGACACATAATTTGTATAATCATCAAATATAAAACGCCATGACAGGTCGTCATCTTCAAAGTAGGCAGTTATGAAACTTTCGTCAAACAAACCTACTTTATAAATATCTTGTTTTCTGCAAATAACACATGAAAAATCAGGTTTTATGGTTTGATTATAATCTGATTTACGTTTTAATAATAATTTTTCTGCAAATTTGTTAAATCGTCTTTCGTTGCAATTATCAGGATAAATTGTATATGGAGAAACAAGCCCTGTATTATTTTGATCTTTTTCAAATATCTCAAACAAAGAACTTAACCAGTTTTGAGATAATAAAATATCATTATTTAATAGCCCTATAAATTCACATTTTGCAAGTTTTATAGCCTGATTACAACCTTTTGCGTACCCTAAATTTTTACAATTGTAAATAACTTGAGCATTATCATGATTTTTCACAAATTCATTCAAAAATTTAACAGTACCGTCTGTAGAATTATTATCTACTAAAATAAGCTCAAAAATATCAGGTGAAGTATGCTCATAAAGTGATTTTAAAAACGGTTTAGTAGCATTTTCCAAATTATTATAAGTTAATGTAATTATTGTTATTTTCTTTCCCATAATTAACCTTAGTGACAATAGTATTTGTAATAATGTCTACACACTTTTTCCATGTAAATAATTTTACTCGTTCAAGCCCTTTTCTAATACATACATCTCTAAACTCTCTGTCGAAATACATCTTTTCCATTGCTTCAACTAATTCCTTATCGGAGTAGGGATTAATCTGGATACCACAGTCACCTATAACCTCAGGTAATGAGGTTGTATTCGAACATATAACAGGCAATCCGCATTTCATTGCTTCCAGAACAGGCATACCAAAACCCTCATAAAATGAAGGATAAATAAACATTTCCGCACCACTGTATAAAGCTGACATATCCTCATCATCAACATATCCAATACGAAGAACTTTATCATTTTGACCGTCAAGTTTTTTTATACTGTTATTTAAAATTTGTTTAAAATCTTTAAAATGACTTCCTCCAAGTACAAAAATAAAATTTTCGAGGTTATGCTTTTCAGTAAAATTCAGGAAATTTTTTATTGCGAATATAAGATTTTTTCTCGGGTCTAAATTACACAGGCTAAAAATATATTTTTTATCTGCAGGTATTCCATACTTATTTTTTATTTGATTAATATAAGAATAATTATCGACCTTAAAATAAGGCTTTCCGGTAGACAAAGGAATCACAGTAATGTTTTCAGAATTAATGTTTGGCACATATTCTATAAAGTCCTGTTTTGTATTAAGAGAATTAGCGAAATAATTATCCGTAGAATTTATAGAAGATATTAATTTATGATACCAGTCATGTTTGTCTGCATTGTTTCTGTAATCGTTAATTAAAGGGATTGTATCATGTAAAATAGTGAAATTTTTTATAATTTTGTTTTTAGCAATAAACTTCGGAACAGCTTTCATTGGTGAAAAATAAATATCTATATCATCTAGTTTCTTAAAATTATTTATATAAAATTTGTTTATTTTTTTAAGGATACATATAAAGAGTAATAAGAACAAACTTGAGAAAATATGAAATAATTTCTTTTTGTTTTTTTTCTTTAAATCGCTCAAAAATATAATAATTTCATCTAAAAAAGAAAATCTGTATCTTTTACATTTCGCGAATTCATCATAATTCTCAATTACATTTTGAAGCTTAACTATATTATCGGCATACAAAAATATATTAAACTCTTCACGTTTGAGAAGTTCCAAAAGGACATTATATGCTACAAAAAAAATACCGCTGCGCGACGAATTCTTGGTTAAGATGTTACATACAACAGTTGCATCATATAACATCGTAAGCTTTTTCATTAAGAACCTCCGTTAAAAACTCTCATTTAAAGGTATATTTTTGCAAATTTATACCATTAAACATGAATAATTTAACATTAAATATTAATTTGTCAAGCTTAATTAATATTTAAAGGGATTAAAAATTTTAACACTATATTTTAGAATTACAACACGGAGAAAACATGAACTCGCTGGAATTATTTGGGAAAAGGCTGAAAGAGCTTAGAAAATTAAATAAATTAACTCAGGAACAATTAGCAGAACTTATCGGTCTTGACCCGAAGCAAATTTGCAGAATAGAGAACGGGGCGTGTTTTACAACATTTGAAACATTACAAAAAATTTCAAAAATCTTTAATATAGAAATTTATGATTTATTTTACTATGAACATAAACAAACAAAAGATGCACTTGTTAAAGAAATGAATGAAATCTTTAAAAATGCATCTGATGATAAAATTGAATTAATATATAAGCTTGTTAAAGCCATAACTTTTTAGGCTTCTTCATCCTCGCTGTCATCGTCCTTTTTTATTTTATCTAACACCATATTTGCCATTTCCTTGGCAATAATACGCTGTGTTGCAGCAGGACAATTTTGAAGCATATTCATTGCTGTTCTTAGTGTACTGTCAATATCATACCAACGTCCTTTTCTGTTATCGTCAAGTCCTGAACCGACTGCGTTTATAATATCTTCAACAGCTTCGAATTTTTCATCTTCGATATTATGCTCGATAATAATTTTTATTAAATTTAACGCAATTCTTATTTGTGTTTCGTCATCTGTTTCTTCAAGTGTTTTAACAGCCTGTGACAGAACAGGATCTTTATCATACCAGCGTCTTTGCTGATTAGTGTATTCTTCTTTCATAATGCCTCTCCTTATATCAAAGTAATAAGACTATTATGAAGAATTTAACAAAATATGTCAAGCCCTAACCCTGTTTAAAGGTTACACCTTTGGTCCCTTTCGGATATTCCCAGCCTAATGACGAACTTTCACAGGCAATTCTGCATGCCCCGCATTCAAGACAGTTTTCATAATTAACAATAAGCTTCTGCATATTTTCGTCCCATTCGTAAACTCCTGCAGGGCAAACAGTTGTACAAATTTTTGATTTGCAAATTCTGCAGCATTCCTGAACGGGCTGCAAGTGAGAAACCGTGTCGGGGGTATACTTAACGGTGTATAATTTATCTTCCAAATCGCTCATTTTAAAATACTCCATAATAATTTAACAGCAGACCAGGCATCTTTAAATAAGTCTGAAATCTTTCTGTCCGTAAAAATACTTTTTATAAATTTATGATATTTTTCTTTTTTGGGAACACTATCAACTGAAGTAAACATTTCAAAGAAAGAATTAATCTTTTTAGGATAATAGCCTAAAAATTCTCCAACTCTTTCCTGAACCCCACTCATAAGATCTTTATACGTTCTCAAATCTTTAATAATGAAAGAGTTTTCCAATTCTTCCTGATAATGTGATAATGCATTTTCGGAAAAATCCTGTTTTCCGAGGGCTATTACGGCAGTTTCTCCCGCTATTTTACCTGAAATCATCGCGAGGTTAGTGCCTTCCCAGTGCATATTATTTACAAACATTGCGGCGTCACCGCAAACCATAACGCCTGCACCGAAAATCAAAGGAATTTTTTTATAACCGCCTTCGGGAATTAAGTGAGCCGAATATTCGAGAAGTTCACCGTCCTTAATAAGCGGAGCTATTTCAGGATGTTTTTTCAGTTTATCCAGTAAATCATAGGGTTTTATCCCCCTGTCAATAAGTTCGCTCAATGTAACGCCAAGCCCTATACTTACGGAGCTTTTATTTGTGTACATAAAACCTAAACCCAGCATCCCGAGCATAGGACCGCCGAATATCTCGTAAATACAGCCTTCGTCGGCATTAACATGAAATCTTTCGTTAATAACTTCTGCCGGAAGCTTTATAACTTCTTTAACACTAAGTGCAACATCTTCAGGCGACAACTCACCGCGAAGTCCGGCTTGCTTTGCAAGGAGTGAATTTACACCGTCCGCAAGCACTACAATATCAGCATAATAATCCTCAAGTTCTGTTTTTACACCTTTTACAAAGCCATTTTCAATTATTAATTCTCTGACAACGGTTTCTTCAACAAGAATTACCCCTTCTTTTTTTGCCTGTTCCGCCATCCAACGGTCAAATTTTCCTCTTACAACAGTATAGCTGACAGGATTTTCATGTTTCTTTTTATAAGAAATTACTGTTGCATCATCTTCTCCTAAAAGAGCAAATTTATGTTCAATATTTTTTCTCTCAAGAGGAGCTGTTTTTTCAAAATCAGGAAAGATTTCTCTTGTCGGTTGAGCATAAATCGCTCCGCCGAAAACATTTTTACTCCCCGAAAATCTTCCGCGTTCTATTAGCACAACCTGTTTTCCCGCACGTGCAATCGTAACGGCGCAGGATATTCCTGCAGGTCCGCCTCCTACAACAATAACTTCTGTTTTATTTTCTCGCTTCTCCATGACAGCCCCGATTTAAAACTATATACAACAAAACTATACATCAAATCTTATTCATTGTAAAATAGTTAATATGATTATCACAGCAGGCAGATTTAAAGGGCAAAAAATTACGGTGCCCGATGAAAGTATTACAAGACCTACTCTTTCAAAGGTAAGAATGAGCATTTTTAATACTTTGCAATCAATGGTTAACTTTGAAGAAAGTTCATTTCTTGATATGTATGCAGGCTCGGGAGTTATGGGACTTGAAGCTCTTTCGAGGGGCTTTTCAAAAGCCTGTGCAATAGAAAAACACCCTAAAGCCGCACAGATTATTAAATCAAATTTTAAAAAGTTTAACCCTGCGCCAAAGTTAAAAATAGGTGACAGCTTAAAAATTGTTCCTGCGCTGAATGAAAAATTCGATGTAATTTATATTGATCCTCCGTATTTTTCGGGAATTTATGAACACAGCCTTAACGCTGTAAAAAATATTGTATCAAATATAATTATTCTTGAGCATGTCAATGATGTTGATGTCTCAACTTTTGAACTAATTAAACAGAAAAAATACGGGGATAAATTTATAACATTTTTAACAAAGCATTAAAAAAGCAGAGTTGTTTTCAAACTCTGCTTTTGATAATAACCCGTAAAATTTGTTAATAACCTATTTGACGGGGTGGAGCGGCTGCGCTCCTACTTAACAAGTTCTTTGAATTTTTTACCGGCTGAGAAAGCAGGAACTGTTTTAGCAGCAATTTTCAAAGGAGCGCCTGTTTGAGGGTTTCTGCCTGTTCTAGCAGCTCTTTTGCGCGGTTCGAATGTACCGAAACCTACTAATGTAACTTTTTTACCTTTTGAAACAGTTTTTTCAATAGTTTCTAAAGTAGCTGCAATGATGTCAGCAGTAGCTTTTTGAGAAACTTTTGCTTTCTTTGATACTTCTTTTACTAATTCTTCTTTGTTCATTATGAACCTCCTTTTACCTTGTGCATACAGTAATTGAAACCATTCTCTCTCCGCATGCTTATGTGTCGACAAAGATTATTATAGCATTTTATTTGATTTTGGCAAGTATTTTTCAAAAAAAAATATAATAAATTTAAAATATAGATTGGGTTTCAGGGAGATAAACCACCCAAATTGCAGTAATAACAAGCTTATACATTAATTATAAGACTGAGGGTTAACCCTTGCAAATTTAACATCTTTATAAAAATACTGTAAAATTTGATATGCATTGTATCCCTGTTTAGCAAGATTATTTGCGCCATGCTGAGACATTCCCACCCCATGCCCGTTTTTTTTGACATTTTCATCAAATGAAGGCACAGAACGTAAATAAGGAAGACTTCCGCCCCAGCTGTCAACGTTTGTCTGTCCGCCTGCTGAAGCTGAATAGTAAGCATTTATAACCTTCATATTGTATGTAAGAACAATTCCTTTAGTCTGCTCGACGGCATAATTAGTATCAGGAGTTTCTTTTGATGCACCTCCGTAAGCCTGATCTTCGGGAGTATCTTTTAAGTCATATCCGTATCTTGCACGTTTGCCGAGATTTGCAAGAGCATAGCTTCTTGCGGCAATAGCCTGAGCTTTATGAGCTTCAAAAGCCCAGCTTGACGGCATTTCAGAGGGGACAACACCTTTAATGTAATCTTCAAGAGGAACATTATTAATAACGGTTAATTTACCGTTTTTATTTTGTATCATAATTATTCCGCGGTACCATTTGCCCTTTGCGCTTACAAAACCTGGAGATTGTGTTTTTATTACGATATTATCGGAGTTCACTTTATAATAAGTACCGTTATAAAGAATAGCCATAAGGTTATGATACGGCTTTATTTCATACCCCTTCATTGCTTCCAAATCACAAATCGTATGATTTGTATTCGCGTCAATAATCGTTCCTTTAACGGAAGTACCTATGGCAGAAGAAGCCGCGTCAGTCTGCAAGCCTATTTTAATTGCAAAACACGGATTTGCCAAAATAATGTTTAATAAAAAAATTGAAAACAGTAATACAATCTTTTTCACACAATTATTATAACACATTATGTTATAAAAGTTCTTAAGTCATCCGGTTGATTTTTTGAGCGGTCTTTTTTAAACCTAAATTTGCCTCAACACGGTTTGCAGCAATATCACCATACTTTTGTCCGATCGAATAAGAAGCCATAGACCCGCCTACAAATACTAATCCTTTAACAACAGCTCCGATTTTCCCGTTTAATTTATTTTTTTCAAGATATTCAAATACCGGTTTCATGGCTTTTGTGTCAGAAACTTTTTTAAGAGAATCTTTTACGGTCTTAGAATTTGCAGCTTTATCATAATTGAGCTTTATAAGCCCTTCCCCCGCAAACATTGCTGATAATGCAGCTGCTTCCGTTATACCCGTTTTAACTTTATCATCCGCCATTGCAGTTTTAACAACACCTGATGCGCAAATCAGCGGATTTACATTGTTTACTGCAAATTGTGTAACTTTACCCGCATACTCAAAAGCTTTATTTTGTTTTGCAAGATCAGAAAATACACTCAATGCACTGCGTGCAGTATTAGCCGCAACGCCGTCATATTTAGCAACTTCCTGAACAAGACCTGCGGTCTGCCCTAAAGTTACGGCACCTCTGCCTATATCACCATTTTTAGTTTTATCGGCATTGCGATATGCAAATATTCCTGATGCTACTGCACTAAACACAATAATTCACCTTTTACTACACTACATTTATATAAAGTAATTTTTCTCAAAAAAATTGCATGATTATTTGAAATGTTTACATTTGTAATAAAATGAACAAAAATTTTTGAATATCGTTATATTGATAATAGCGAAAAAACTGTTATAATATAAATTATGAAAAAATTACTCGTGTTAGTCGGAATTTTATTATTTATGCCGCAGGTTCAAGCGGCGCAACTGCCTAATGTTCAGATTGATTTAAGAGATTACCATGTAATAACAATTCCTCAGGGAACTTTTATACCTGTTATGAACACACAGGAAATATCAACACAAACCTGCTCGGAAGGATATAAAGTAAAATTTATTGCGACAAATGACTTATATATGCACGATACCAACATTGTACCTAAAGATACGGAATTTTACGGTTATATAGAAAAAATTAACGCACCTGTTATAGGAACAAATGCCGCAATGAAAATTAAAATATCAAAAATGGTATATTCCGACGGATTTGAAATCCCCGTAAAAGGTTATTTATACACCTCAAATAACAACATTTTCGGAGGCGGAATTTCCGACCCCGCGAAATATATCGGTATGGCTCAAAGACAGCAGAGAGTAAAGCGGACGACTATTCAGCTCCGCCCCTCAGGAGAAAGAAAAATGGGCACCCATACAATAATTCCTACAGGTTCAAATGAAATTATAATGCTTACCGCACCCGCCGAAATAACCCATACCGTAACAAATTGACTTAATATAAATTGTAAAATACAATAATATAAATAAGGAGAAAGGCAGATTATGAACAAAAAATCAGGATTAGTTTTAACCGCAATGGTATTAACTTCGGGTATTGCATTTGCTGCACCGAATTTTGGATACAGCCAGCATAATCCGGCACCGTTATATCAGCAAAATTATTACCCTGCTCAAACGGTAAGCGGTAACCAAACTCTTAAAGGCAGTGTAGTAACAGTTCCGGCGGGACAAAAAATTCCTGCGGTAGTAACAACACCTTTGAGTTCCGCTAACCTGACACTGGGTCAAAATGTAACACTTGCGTTAGGTTCTGACTTTTATTATAACGGGAATTTAGTAGCCCCTGCAGGCAGCTCTGTTACAGGAACAGTGCTGGAAGTTTCCAAAGCCAAACATGGAAGTATGAACGGCAAACTGCTTTTGAGATTTACTCAAATCGTAACTCCTTACGGTATTCAAATTCCGATTTCAGCCGTTGTAAAAACAACTGATAATACAGGCGTATTGGTAGGAGGCACCAAACTTGATGTTGCAAAAGATTACGGAAAAGATGTTGCCGTAGGCGCAGGTGCAGGTGCTCTTGCGGGAGTTATAATCTCACCGCTTGCGGGTGGAGATGTAGGAAAAGGCACAGCTCTTGCCACAGCAGTAGGTGCAGGCGGTGGACTTGTAAAATCACTCTGGGATAAAGGTAATGATGTTGAAATCCCTGCTAATTCAGCGATTGAACTGGTACTTACCCAACCGATTACCGTTAACCCCGCAATGTTTAATAACAATTACTAGCAAATCGGGTAATAATTTTATTTTTGGTTTAAAATAGAATTATAAAGCGATTAGATAAAGATAGGGGAGCAATACAGCAAAAAACTGTATAAAAGAAAAAACAATGTCATTATTGGGAAAATATACGGATAATTTTACAGAAGATAATGAACTTGACGAAAAATCAGGTTATGTAACACCTGCTGTCTTGAAAGACGATGAAGAAATAAGTCTGAAAAAGTCAATTCTTATTTCAGCAATTCTTCACCCGACAGCAGTAGGTGTGTGGGCTTTAATCGTATTAATTCTTTCATTAATGGGAATTACATTCAAAATTTTTGAAAAGCCTAAACCTAAAATGAATGATATTGAATTTGTACTTGTTGATAAAGAGGAAACTCCAATTAACAAAAAAACTCCTTATCGTGCTGATATAAATTCACGTGCAGGCGGCCACCACGACCCGACAAGAAAGGTTTCAATGCCATCACCGGCTCCAGGTGCACCCAAACAGGCTTCAAAGCCTGCACCTAAACAGGCAGCGCCGAAACAGCAAAACCCTTTGCAAAAAATAGTTAAACAGGTTACACAGCAGGCACAAACGCCTGCTCCGAAAAAATCAGTGCAGCAAGCCGCTCCGGGGCCCAAAAAACCTCAGCAGGCTAAGCCCGCGCCCCCGACAGCACGTCCGTCGTTAAAACCTCCCGTAACACCAAGACCATCAGTAAAACCGTCTTCTCCGTTTACGGTTCCCGTACCGAAAGGCGGAACAGGCTCAGGAAGATACACAACAGGACCTATAAGCGGATCCGGTGCATCTGCTAAAGGCGGAGGAGCAGGAGGAAGTTCTTCTGCCGGAAGCGGAAGATATG
>ULKF01011273.1_pt1 | contig 12980 bp, 9 predicted proteins | sample 1951071 | NCBI WGS metagenome assembly ULKF01 (sample SAMEA4835492, study PRJEB28245) | human gut metagenome | biome: gut microbiome; material: fecal sample | place: Denmark | collected 2008
TTGGCAGTGCTTACAGGACCGGCTCCCATTTGGTCAACATCCAGAATGTAATCCACACGACTCAAGCTGGAATTGTCATAAGTACTCTTGTTGGCTTCGATACCGATGGTAGCACCGACGGTGTGTACCTTGTTAAAAGTCTGGTCATAGTTGGCGAAGAACTGGGTCGTCCAATTATTTCCCTGAAAATGGGATTTAAACAGTTTCGGTTTTTGCAGAGTACCCATGTTGCCTTCAATGTCGTACATCGGAGCAGTCTTGACCCACTGCTTGCTCTTGTCACTGTTGATGCGGTAACGTCCCAAAGCCTTGAATTTCAATCCCGGTAACCAAGGCACCGCCCAGTCAAGTATCAAATTGGCCGTAACGGACATGATATCGTTGTTCAGATAACCGGATTCCGGGCTGATTTCAGCCAGCGGGTTATCGGATGTCTGATAAAGATCCCCGTTCTTGTTATAAGCCAGTTCTGTTGGCTTTTTGTTCTGAAGGTGAGACCATACATAATAATAACCGGTACCGAAATGAGAAGAAGGTTGGGTCTGATTCGTAATATAACCATCAATACCCGAAGTCACCTTCAAACCAATTTCCTTGAAGTCAGCCACCAGATTGGTACGCATATTGTAACGGTGCAGGTTGTTTGTATTGGTATCGTATAAGGATTCCTGCTTGTAATAAGACAATCCGGTAAACAATTTCAATTTCTCACTACCACCGCTGATGGACAGTGTATGCTTTTGTTCCGGAGCAAAATCGCGGAGCGCCAAATCCATCCAGTCCGTATTGGGATAATTGTAAGGATCGGAACCTGTACGATATTTCTCCAGCTCTTCATCAGTATAAGGAACGGTTTTGCCATCGTTTCTAAAACTCTGGTTTACATAGGATACTGCCGTATAGGAATCCAATTTTTCGGGCTGTTCTGCCAATTGGGTAAAACTGAATGTACCGTTGTAATTGACAGACATCTTGCCGGCTTTACCCTGTTTGGTGACAATCAGCAAGATACCGTCGGCAGCACGCGCACCATAAACAGCGGTGGCCGAAGCATCCTTCAGGATGGTCATCTGTTCGATATCCTCGGGATTCAGATTCTCAAAGTCTCGGTATTCAGAGATAACATCATCGATTACCACCAGCGGAGTGCTGCCACCACGGATAGAAATGGTAGAAGTCTTACCGATACCACCACCGGAAGAGGCTACGATGACACCCGGTACCTGACCGGCCAGTGTTTGGGTAATGTTGGCGGAAGGAACCTTAGTCAGGTTTTCCGCATTGACAGTGGCCACAGCAGCGGTTGTCTTTCTTTTGGATGTGGTACCATAACCTACCACAACGACTTCATCCAATACTTCCGTATCTTCTTCCATGATAATCCGCAAGTTCTTTTCCTTGCCGATAACGATGATTTGATTCTTATATCCGATATAAGAAATGATGATGGTAGCCTTCCGAGGAACATTCAATTCAAAATGTCCGTCAAAATCGGAAATCACACCGTTTGTGGTACCTTCCACCACAATAGAAGCACCGATAATCGGTTCGCCGTTTTCATCCAGAATCGTACCTTCGATTCGTTCTTCCTGTTGTTGCACAATGGCAACGGATATTGCATCTGCCGACCCGGACGATGCGAAGATAGGAACAGCACACATGAGCGTGCAACCTATTCCTAAATACTTCAGATAATGCAGATAAGCATTAGAGGTTAACAAATGATTCATAATTTTACATTGTTTATAATAGTTAGATTAGAAAAGAATATCGTTGTTATAATTTACAACGTCAACAATCCGTTTTTATGCTATAGTTTTTTCCTAATTAAAACATTAAATTGATTTTATTCATAATCAATAGCTTGTAAAAAAAACAGTCTAGCACTTTAGTAATAAGTAGAATAAGCCATCTGCAACACTTATCATACCCTAGTTCTAAAGCAAGACGAGCAAATTGTTTAAAACTATATTAATAAGTTCTGAAATTAAAGTTTTTTTATCTTTACATGTATTAGTTTTCAAGTTAACAAATTAACAAACAAGTCTGTTTTTAAAGACTTATTGTGATTTCGGAGGCAAATATATAAATATTTTCCAAAATAAAAGAATTCTTTATAAACTTTTTAAGAAATTTGTAACATAATCTAATAAAAAAGAAAAGAAATATCGCATGACCGGTCTCTTCATAAATATTATCTGCTCATTTTCAATAAATTATTTTTTGTACTGTCATGAAAGGAGAATGGATTTATAACAAAACGATGCGGACATTATTCATATCTATTGGCATATTGGCACCGCATCTTATTCCGTTATTCTTTATTTGGATGGTTGATATTCCTATACAAGCATAGGTATATCTATTAAATAAAACAATAAAGGGAGATGTTGCCATCTCCCGAGACTCACATCGGACTGTCTCCCTATAAAACTTCTTATTGACCAGTTCGATAGGTCTTCCTTATAGCTGATTCCCTTCCTCATTGACCCGGTAGAACTTTCTGCGTACCCGTAGGGAAATCTTGTTCGGACGAGTATATTTCATAATCAATAGGAAGCGTTCGTAACGCATTATATCCTGTGTGTGTTGGACAGGAAACGCTGCATGTTCAGGTAAAATTACAGGATCTCACGTGAGGGCAAACGATGGATACCGATAATGATCGGAAACATTCATCTAAAATATTCCTCAATAATGTTAGCTATCCTCACAGTTCTAAAGGAACTAATCCTACGAGGGAAAGAAACACAAAAAACTCTCTGCCAAGAAACGATTTTTAACAGAGGGCATTCTTTGCGTTTCGGCAGCTTTGTCACCTGCCGCCTCAAACTTTAAAGTAAAATTGGATGAGAGCCAAGAAGAACAGCTTTCGGTGGAACTCTTGACAAACAAGATAATAAGTGTGTTATCATCACCATAAAGCGCATGGAAGCAAATAAGTCGTGAACATTATGAACGATGCTATACACAAGAACGAATGAAAAGCCAATATTTGAATTTATTTATTTGAGAAACTGAATATCATGAATAATATCTTAATATCATTTCTGAAAACCTTGCATATGAAGCACACATCAGCTTATGCGGAAAAGCTCTATGAAGAGTATCCACATAAGTACAACTTATATGGACTTTCTAAGATGCTGGAGGAGTATGGAATAACCAATGCTGGAGTACGCATAAACGACAAGAACATACGTTCTTTGGAAGTCCCTTTCATTGCACATATTGGCAATGACTTTGTGGTGGTAGATCAAGTAACGGACAAACAGGTATACTACCATTGGAAGGACAAGGATATCAAAGTTTCCATAGAACAATTCCAAAACTTATGGAGCGGTGTAATACTTATTGCAGAACCGGATGAAACATCCATCAAACCCGGAATACAAACAACATCGGAAGCAGTGAGACAGTAATTCAAACTGTGTCAATTCCTAACAAGTAAAATTATTTACAATTTTACTTTCGGATAAATATCTGAAAATCAGATATATTTGAAATAATGTTAGACCAAAGAAAAGACAAATTAAAGGATTGACACAGTCCTATTTACGTTCCCGAAGCAGTATCTTTTGAACGTTTGTCAAAACTTTCTATTAGTTAGTTAAATTAGTCAAGACTTAATCTGACAATTATTTACATCTTAATCTAATTATCAGAAAAAGTCTTGTTTATCGCACTTCAAGATATTATTTAATTTCCTTAATGCCAAACTTGTCTTTTATCTCGTCATTCCACCGTTTCTGCCGTTTATTGATAATCTCTTGTTCCGAAATATAAGACCCTTCGCAGACAAACTTCAGCGAGTTACAACTTTCTTGATATTTGGCCGGAACATCAGGAGCATAAACTGTCTCTTCCATATGTAGTGTATCGCCGACAGCAAGTTTGTTTTGACCGCTTGTGCGCCCTGAGCCTACAGCATCATCATCACTCATTATCAGGTAATACAAACGGAAATACTTTTCCACCGTAGCCGTAATCACAGCATCAAACTTTACTTTGAGACGTGTGCCTTTTTCTCCACCGCTCAACAATCCCGGTTCAGGCAGAACGACTTTCTCAATCTGGATATCGGACACTATCTTGTAGGGTAGTTCATCCTCCTGTGAATAGGGAAGAACCCGGCCCGGCATTTTGTCGGCAAGAGGCTGTGCCTCTTGTCCGGCTTTATCAAAGGCATCTTTCATTTCAGCTATAATAGCAAGAGAGGCTTCCTTTTCCTTGCCTTTGGCTATGTTTTTCATCTTTTCAATGATTTCCACCTGCTTTTTCTCATAGATGCTGGGAATTCTACCAAACAAGCTGTCATTGTTACCGTTGCCGGTTGTACCATCCCCGCAGGAAGCAAGTATCATGGCCGCAAAACATGCAGCTGCACCCAATAGCTTTTTTGTTTTCATCTTGTTCTCATTAAATGGTTACTATATTAGAATTTACTTTCAACAAATTGTATGATGATTTCACCTTTACGATTGACATAAGATGACTTTTCCTCTGTAGTTCTAAGATTGGTTATATAAAGTGCTTTTCCCTCATGGAAATCACTGCATAAGTTATCATATATCAAATCCCCTTTTTGAGAAATAAAAGTATAGCGGGTGTTACCAAATTTGTCAAGTCCGATAATATATCCGCCATTGAAAAAATAGCCTTGTGCACCACTTTGAATGATATGATCTTCAGTGCTCTCTTTATTCGCATCAAAATTGTCAAAGTAAGCGGTCTTATTGAAATTTTTGTCTATAATAAAAGTATGTCCGATACCACGTCCCACTTCTTGTTGGTAGAGTAATGCATGTCCGTTATGGAATGAACTAATACGCTCCAACATGTCATCTCCATACTTGAAAGGACCCTTTATGATGGTTCCCGTCTTGTCAATGTAAAATTGCTCTTTCTCTTTATTGGCGATTACTGCATATCCGTCAGAAAATGATTTGGGCTGAATTGTATAAGTAAGCGGAATTACTAATTTCCCGGTTGTATCTATGAACCCCCATTTCTCCACTTCACCAACTTTTCCACATACAGCCGCCATTCCATCACTGAAATCAAGGACCTGAAGATAAGTGGCGGGTATTACTTCTTTGCCGTTTATATCCCGGAATCCCCATACTATTTTACCGGAGTCTGAACGCTTTTGATAAGCAGCAAGGCCATCGCATAAGGGACGATTGACTAAATCTTCATACCAGCCTTCGATATTTAAATTCGGAAAGATGAACTCACCTTTCGTATTGATATACTTTAGGAAAGGTTTATCACCAAACTTTATAGGATTGGTACAGACTAAAGCCACACCATCAACGAAATTACTGGCTTTCTTTATATTGTCAAGTTGTTTTACGACCTTTCCTTCATTATCATACAATATCGCTTTGTACACGTACGTACCATTTTCTTTTTCTATACAGTCTATCACACGATTGTCGCTGAATCTCATATTTGTCATAGCCTTCTGGTTGTATATATCCTTGTCAGATACGGAAAAAACATTGTCTCCTTGCTCGTTGATATAAAAAGAACCATTTTTAGGGGTATGGATAAAAGCCAGACCGCAAGAAAATTCGCCACAGCGTATTCCTGAAGCTTTATCCAATATTATTCTCTTTGTCGCAGATGTCTCATGGATTTCAACAAGAGTCTTTTTTGAACCATCAGTCCCGAAATTTCCATGATACAACCCCTTTAATGTTTCATCAGTCGATTGTTGTCCAGCCGTATTGCTTTCTTTACTTGATTGATTCTCATTAGATGTGGCTTTTAATTCCTTTTCTACTGCTTTCTTAATTTTTTAAAAAAAACTTTGTGCATTAGTATTGTCAGGGGAACACATTGCCATAACAATACAAAGAATAAAAAATTTTTTCATTTTAGTAAACATGTCCTCCAGTTCCATATAGGGCGGTTAAATAAACATAGAAGCGTGGAACTGCATGCCACGTCTTAAACTGGAGGTCCTGAGAAAACCTTTACGACAGATATGGATATAGCAGCCCACGCTATGGCGTGAGAGCCACTATGCTATCCTTGTCGTACTTTGAAATTCCCCAGGTTTCCAGTCTACAAGATAAGCATAACGCTTCTTCAAATTCTAAAATGTCCTGGAGAGAGAGTTTTCTCTCTTCAAATGCAAAAATATGAAAAAATGCAGGAAACGCAATAACATTTCCTGCATTTTTTATATTGGTACATAAGTATTTATAATCAGATAAGGCATCCATACTTTACAGTTTGGAATTTCACACATCCATTTTCAACAATAGTCATATCCGCCCTTTCCGTCACATCATTATTGAAATTTCATGGAACGACCGGTTAAGACAGTCGCCGAACATCGTCAGATCCTTGTCGATTTTCTCGGTGGTGATCTTACAGTACTTCTGCGTAGTAACTATGTTCGTATGTCCCAGAACCCGGCTCACACTTTCGATGGGGACCCCCTTGCTTAAAGCCAGCGTTGCGAATCCATGACGGCTTGAATGGAACGATATGTTCTTGGTAATCCCGCACTCCCTTATCATCTGCTTCAACGGCTTGCAGATTGACCAGTAATTCAGGTCGGGAAACACGAACCCGTTCTCCTGGAACCTCTCGTAACGCTTGATAATCTGCAAGGGAATATCCAGCAGTTTAACCTGGAAATTCACTTTCGTCTTGTGACGCTTGGACAGTATCCATTTCTCACCGTTCACTTCTGCAATGTCATCGGTGGTCAGTTCCTTTATATCCACAAAAGACAGGGCGGTGAAGCTGGCAAAGACAAACAGATCTCGGATATAAGCCAGCTTCCTGTTTGAAAACTCGTGAGTCATTACCGTCTTGATCTCATCCTCAGTCAGGTATTCCCGTTCCTTGACGTTCTGGTTGACGCGATATTGTGCAAACGGGTTTCTCGGTGTCAACCCGTTGTAATGGGCTTTCGCCACAATTGTTTTCAGCCACATGCAGTTTGACCATACACTGGCGTTATGAAGCCCCGCATCAGTGGAAAGATAGATCTCGTACTCCTTGATGAAGTCAGGGGTAAGCTCAAGCATGGAAATGTCACTTCGTCTGTAGCATTTCTTTATGAATGCCGCCAGATGGTTTCTTGCCCTTACCCGCACCCGATACGAGCCTTCCGCCCGGTCTATACCGATACGCTTCCTGAAACTCTCGTTGTCCTTATCGAACGCACCGAGAAGTGTTTCGTATTCCGTACCGAGCCCTTGAAAGGCATTGCGTACCATTTCAGCCGTAACGAACGCTTCCCTGTCTGAAAGACGCTGATAGTGCTTGATGATTTGGGCCTTAATGTTGTCCAGGGCGAGATTAATGTCCCGCGCTTCCCTGCTCTTTCCTTTTGCCCGGTTGCCCTTGGCGTCCCAAAGCTCTTTGGCAATGGTCTGTTTGCAACTGAATTGGGCTACGGAACCATTGATTGTCACCCGTCCCATAATCGGAACAAGACCGTTTTTCTCCTTACTGCCGTTCACGTAAAACAGCACTTTGAATGTACTTCGCATAATCCTATTTGTTTTTGTTACAAAATTAGTTATCAGCGAGTTATACATTGCTACGCAAAATGAGGCAGGTAGTAGAAACAATCTCCGACTCTCAATTAATTAACCTGATTACCGGGTAATGATTTGGCAACCGTTCGCCCTCGTTACCTTTCGTTTCTCTGCACTTTGGCATTGGAGAGGTCTTCATCGGTTTTCCTCATAAGTCATTGAATGCCAGTTACAATATCTTCATTTATTCGTTTCTAATTGATTTTTCCAGAAATATAGATTATTTTTGTGTTATCAAAGAACGGTTATATGAATGTATAATTTGAAAAGGAATGTCCCCTAAGTTATCCGAAAGTAGGCTCAAAGTGTAACAAAAAGTAATTGCTATAAATGAAAAGGAGCTAAGTCATTGACTTAACTCCTTGATATTTACCAGTCGGGGTGACTGGATTCGAACCAGCGACCACACGCCCCCCAGGAGCCAATTTTAAACTTTCTTATTTTTCTATCTCTTTGATTTTCAGAGTAAATATTACTGAATGTCAAATGGTTATTTTCTATGAATTTTCTTCTTTTTGTTGGCAGTTTCGGAAAAATGTGTCATATTTGTGTCATTCAAACAAAAGCAAAATCAATGAAACGCTAAAAGAATTGAAGTATGGCACACTATAAATTCATGTTGTTAGAGTATAATGCAGGCAAGGACGGAAAAACAGCTGTAACTTTACGCATTACTAAAGACAGAAAGCGAAAGTACATTAAAACAGGTTTGCTTGCAACTCCTGAGCAGTGGAATACTGCCAACGATCGTTTTGTTACTGACAAGAAACTTGTGCCTAAATACAAGGAATATAATGCGAAGCTGTCTGAAATAGAAACTCGTGTAAATGCGGTCTTTCGTGATTTTGAGCTTGATGGTATTGACTGGACATTGAATCAATTTGAAGATGCTTTTGTGGGGAAAACTTCGAAAGGCAATGTGAAAGGTTATTTTAATACAGTGATAACTACATTGAAAGAAACGGGACATGTGGGCAATTCTGTTTGTTATAGCCGTACCCTGCATATGCTTGAATTGTTTGATAATAAGTTTGATAAGAAAGTATTTTCTGAAATTGACATTAAATATGTAAAGGCTTTCGATGTGTTTCTTCAGAAACGGGAATGTAAGGGAAATACCCGGAAATTTTATTTCAAAGCTCTACGTGCAATCTTAAACAAGGCTATTCAAGATAAAGAAGCATCGGAAAGTACTTATCCTTTTGGAAAAGGAGGTTTCAATGTGGCTGCTTTGGAAGAAGAAACAGCAAAGCGGTATTTGCCACATGAAGATATGGATAAATTGAAACACACGGTAGTTGAAAGTCCTGCCCAGGAACTGGCCAGACGTCTGTTCCTTTTTTCCTATTATTGTTATGGCATATCGTTTATAGATGCAGCATTGCTGACTAAGAAGAATATTGTTCGTTATAATGGTGGAAATTATATTGTCTATAAGCGGAATAAAACAAAAGAAGCTAAAAAAGTCAAACCTATCCAGATTAAGATAACTCCTGAAATTCAGGAATTGATGGATTGGTTTGCTGCTCATACTATATTAGTGGAAGATTATTTGTTGCCGATTGTTTCCATTGCCGGATACAAGGGGGAACGACTATATAATCATATTCGTAGCCGTTTTGGACGTAATAACAAGAATTTGGCTAACTTAGCGCAGACTTTGGGGATTACGGACATGAAGCTGACCAGCTATGTGAGTCGTCATACAATGGCTATGACTTTACAGGATAATCAAGTACCACGTGAAGTTATCTCACAGATATTAGGTCATAGTGATTTGGCAACGACCAATACTTATTTGGATAGTTTTGCCAGTAGCGTAATAGACGAAGCGGTAAAAGTATTATAAAAGAAACAGTATGTTATCAACAGATAAAATAAAGGACTTGCTTTTGCATGGCGAGAATAAGCAAGTAGAATTTAAGAAATGCACGGATAAGGTTTCGGCTTCCGTATATGAAACGGTATGTTCTTTTCTGAATGCAGAGGGAGGATATATCTTTTTAGGGGTGGATGATGATGGTACAATATTGGGAATTAACCCTAAATGCGTAACAGATATGACCAAAAGTATTATCAATACGCTGAATAATCCTGAACAGTTTCTTCCTCCAATGCCAATCACGCCAGAGCAGACAGAGATAGACGGTAAGATTATCCTGTATCTGAATGTGCCGGAGAGTGAACAGGTACATAGATATAAGAACCGTTTTTACGACCGTTGGGGTGATGCAGACAATGATGTGTCAAAGCATACTTATCTGGTTAAGAACATGTTCATGCGAAAAGAAAAGGAATCTTCCGAGAATGAAGTATTTCCCGATGTAACATTGGCGGATATGGATGAAGAATCGTTCAAGATTATGCGCAGCCACATTTCCATTCATAACTCCAATCATCCGTGGCTGAGCATGACAAATGAAGAATTCCTGAAAAGTCTGTTCTGGGGTAAACAACGGGGAACAAACAGAGAAGGATATAAGTTGGCTGCCATTCTTTTATTTGGCAAGGAACAGACTATTCTAAATTGTTGTCCGTGGCATCGTACGGATGCCATTTACCGTAGCATATCTTACGAGCGTTTCTTGCATCCGCTTCCGACTGACCCTGATATTCGCTACAATGACCGGGATATGATATGCGTAAATTTGATTCAGTCATATATCCGTTTGCTGAATTTTGTGCAACGCAACATGCCTGATAAGTTCCGTTTGGCAGATAATGGTATAGACCGTTTGGATTTACGGGTAATGATATTCAGAGAAGTGATTTCAAATACCCTTCTGCACCGTGAATATATCAGTTCATATACCAATAAGTTTCTCATATTCCGTGATCGGGTCATAACGGAGAATTGGACGAAACCTTTCCAAACAGGGGATATAGATATAAATGACTGGCGTACCCGTACAAAGAATCCGCTAATAACAAAGGTATTCCGTGAAATGAAATGGGCTGAGGAGCTTGGATCTGGACAGAAAAATATTCGGAAATATGCTCCGTTATACTTTGAAAACTCTGAGATAGAGATTCATAGTGGAGAGGAGTTTGTCTTTTCCATTACTTATCGCGACCCTAAAGAATTTGAGTTTGCAGAAAATATACCGACAAGTCACCGACAAGTCGGCACTAAGTCGGCACTAAGTTGGCAGCAAGTCGGCACTAAGGTAGCATTAAGTCAAAAGGAGATAAAAACTATATTGGAAACATGCTTGCTCGAAAATTCTTTAACTCAGATTATTGCTTTATTCAATTTTAGTGATAGAACAAAGTTTAAGAGGAAATATATAAACCCTCTTATTGCAGAAGGATTGTTGGCAATGACTGTTCCTGATAAGCCTAACAGCCGTTTGCAGAAATACTATACCACTGAAAAAGGAAAATCACTACTATGCCAAGACGAAAGCAATTAACATTCCATATTCAAGATTTGCGATGTGCTGATCATATCATCGAAGAGTTATCCGAACTACCACAGTTGGCTAACTTCGACATGAATTCTATTGAACTGACCATCAAAGAAAACAGACCAGCGCCCAAAATCATCAAAAAAGACATCGATATACTGATAGACCGTTTGCAGCGTGGCTTTTCAGCAAATAAACATACTGTTACGCAATTAAACGGATGTTACCTGATTACAAATGTTCATTTAGCCAAATGGATGAAGACAACCCAAGCATCCGTCAATAAATGGATAAAGGACGGTCTGATAAAGCCCAGCAAGAAATCATTTACCAATCTGGAATTCTTCGATATAGATGAGGTAATCGACCAGCTTCGCAAACAAAAACAATAAAATCACATTTTCTTTTATCATCTATATTAACTGTGCCAATTAGTGCCAATTCGAGCCATTTGTTGCCAAGCCTTGAAATGCTGTCTGGCAAATGTCTTCAAATGACATCAAATGTCCGCTGTTGACACAGTTGATATAGATATTATCCTGTTTTATAAGCTTTTATTTTTATATTTCCTTTGCCGTATCAACGTTGAGATGGCTGTGACGACAGCTTATTGTTTAACCCCTAAAATGTTTGATTATGGCAAATATTATTGTCGCAACAGAGGAGCAGATTCAAGAAGCTGTATTCAATGCGGTTTCAAAATTCTTTTCAGGAAATCAACAGGCAGTACCTAGTTCCGATTTACCTGATACGTTAAGTATGCCCAATGCATTGAAGGTGCTGGAGGATAACGGTTTTCCGACTTCAAAAGCGAAATTATACAAAATGACTTCGCAGGAACAGATACCTTTTATGAAGTATGGAAACAAACTTGTGTTTTCTCGGAAGGCTCTTATTGAATGGGCGCACAAGCAATTGGTTTCTAACAGCAGTGAAGGTTGTGATTCAGCGACCAATATTCAGAAATGTTTTAAACGTAAACGCTAAGGTATGAGTACGGATGAAACATTGAGAAATGAGAGCCCGTTTGTCCGGGTTGGTACGACACTCTACAAAATAGTGAACCAACCTCGTTTGAACGGTGGTTACGTAAAGAAGCGTATTGTCTGGAACAATGAAACACTTCGTCAGGATTATGGTAAAGATTATCTGGCAAATGTCCCTAAATATGACGGCTTTTGTACTGTACCTGACCATGTGAACTACCGTCAAGTGATAGATAATTTTCTGAATCTGTATGAACCGATAGGACACCAGCCAAAAGAAGGAGATTTCTCTCATATTCAAGCTTTACTGCACCATATTTTCGGTGAGCAATACGAATTGGGAATGGATTATTTGCAACTCCTTTATTTGCAGCCTGTTCAGAAATTGCCGATTCTGTTGTTAGTATCGGAAGAACGAAATACGGGAAAGAGTACGTTCCTAAACTTCCTGAAAGCTATGTTCCGCAATAATGTAACCTTTAATACGAATGAAGATTTCCGCAGTCAGTTCAATTCAGATTGGGCAGGAAAACTCATCATTGTAGTGGATGAGGTATTGCTGAACCGTAGGGAGGATTCGGAACGGTTGAAAAACCTGAGTACAACTTTATCCTATAAAGTGGAAGCAAAAGGCAAAGACCGTGACGAGATTGCCTTTTTTGCCAAGTTTGTGCTTTGTTCAAATAACGAAAGACTTCCTGTAATTATCGACCCGGGAGAAACACGGTATTGGGTAAGGAAGATTCATCATCTGGAGAATGACGATACGCACTTCTTACAGAAACTGATTGAGGAGATTCCGGCATTCCTTTACTTTTTGCAGCATCGGACATTGACCACTCAAAATGTGAGTCGTATGTGGTTTTCACCGAAACAGACGGAAACAGCGGCCTTATTGAAAATTATACGCTGCAACAAAAGTAAATACGAGGTGGAAGCTGCTGAGCTGATAAAGGAAATCATGGAGTGTATGGAAATAGACAGCTTTTCTTTTTGTCTGAATGACCTGCTTATCCTGCTGA
>ULKF01022292.1_pt1 | contig 12772 bp, 10 predicted proteins | sample 1951071 | NCBI WGS metagenome assembly ULKF01 (sample SAMEA4835492, study PRJEB28245) | human gut metagenome | biome: gut microbiome; material: fecal sample | place: Denmark | collected 2008
GTTTTTTTTCAAAAAAAGATAAATATACCATCATTTATGGTAGATTGAACAAGAAAAATATAAAAATAAGCCTTATATTAGCACAAACTTTAAAACGATTCAATATCATGACGAACAGCAATAACTATTGTGTGATCATGGGGGGAGGTATCGGAAGCCGATTTTGGCCATATAGCCGCAAAAATCTCCCTAAGCAATTCCTTGATTTCTTTGGTACAGGACGTTCTCTTATCCAACAGACATTCGACAGATACAAGAAAATCGTCCCATTAGAAAATATATTCATAACGACCAATGTACTATATAAGGAATTAGTCCAAGAACAACTTCCCGAATTAAAAGAAGAACAAATTTTATTGGAACCGACAAGGAGAAGCACGGCACCATGTATTGCATGGGCTTCCTATCATATCAAAAAAATAAATCCCAATGCAAATGTCATCGTTGCACCATCTGACCACCTGATTCTAAAAGAAGAGGAATTTAAAGAAGCTATCATAAAAGGATTGGAGTTTGTTTCACACTCCCCACAATTACTTACCCTGGGAATTAAGCCCAACCGCCCGGAAACCGGTTACGGTTACATACAAATAGATGAAGAAAAACAAGGAGATTTCTTTAAAGTCAAAACCTTTATTGAGAAACCGCAATTGGAGTTTGCCAAGGTATTCGTCGAAAGTGGAGAGTTTTACTGGAATTCCGGAATTTTCCTTTGGAATATCAATACAATTATCAATGCCTTTAACGAAATAATGCCGGAAGTATGCTCCAAATTATCTGAAGGCGAAGAAGACTTTGCCTCATGTCCCAACATATCTATTGATTACGGCATTATGGAAAAAGCAAACAATGTCTTTGTACAACTATGTGACTTTGGATGGGCTGATTTGGGAACATGGAGTTCTCTCTATGACGTTTCGCCAAAAGACGTAAATGAGAATGTAGCAATCAACGGTAATTCCTTATTATATAATTGCAAACAGAATGTTGTTGTAGTACCGGAAGGAAAGTTGGCAGTACTTCAAGATCTTGAAGGCTATTTGGTTGCTGCAACCGACAATGTGCTGCTTGTCTGCAAAAAAGATGATGAAAGTGCCATCCGTAAATTCGTTAACGATGTTCAGATTAAACTAGGCGATAAATTCGTATAACAACAGAAGTACTCCGGAGTCTATATAACAAAGGGCGCATCTTTCAATCAAGATACGCCCTTTTTATAATATAATAGAAAAAGAGGATTACTTACTTCAGGCCTTCCCAGGCTTCATTAATTGTTCTAGCTATCTCAACAAACTCTTCGTTAGCAAGTTTTAATTTAGGATTTGAAAAAATCATATCCGACTCCTTTTGAATTGGAATTAAATGAATATGAGCATGAGGTACTTCAAGACCAATAACAGCTTCTCCTACCTTCTTACATGGGAAGGATTTCTGTATAGCCAATGCCACTTTCTTTGCAAATACATGCATAGAAGCCAATTCATCATCCGCCAAATCAAAGATATAATCCACTTCACGCTTAGGCACTACCAATGTATGTCCTTTTGCCAACGGATTGATATCCAGAAAAGCGTAAAAGTCTTCATTCTCAGCTACCTTATAACTGGGAATCTCACCAGTAATAATTTTACTAAATATTGTTGCCATATCTATGAGTATTAAAGAAGGCAGACCCGCACGAAGCGACCCTGCCTTATACATTAAAACGAAATGTTTACTACTTCCAAACTGATTTTTCCCTGAGGGATAGTAATTTCAGCTACATCACCCACCTTTTTGCCTAATAAGCCTTGTGCAATCGGTGTATTAACAGAAATCTTACCCAATTTCAAGTTTGCTTCGCTTTCAGCCACGATAGTGTAAGCCATCTTCATGCCTGTTTTAGCGTTCTTCAATTCTACTTTACTCAAAATCTGGACTGTGTCATTTTTCAGTTTCGACGTATCGATAATCTTTGCATCACCAATAGTAGTTTTCAACTGATTAATTTTCATTTCCAACAAACCTTGTGCTTCCTTTGCAGCATCATACTCTGCATTTTCCGACAAGTCTCCTTTGTCTCGAGCCTCTGCGATAGCCGATACAATTTTGGGGCGTTCTACTGACTCCAAATATTTCAACTCTTCCACCAATTGTTTGTAACCCTCTTCTGACATATAAGCCATAATGTTTTCCTCCTTTTTAATTATTATATATTTTTCATTGTTTATATTCACTCCTATAAAAACAAAAAGAATTCCGACACTGAATATGTCGGAACCCTCTCTATTATTTTAAGTTCTGCAAAGATAGTTTTTTAAACAATACGAGTCAAGTATAAAACCATGCTATGTAACATGTTTAAACAAATCCGACTCATTATTATGTTTTTACAAGAGTTTTTTGATAGATTCTTCCAAATTAGTAATTGTTTCACCACGTGCACTTAATTCGTTAGCACGGTTCACCAAGAACACAGCAGGCAAGTTAGTCACACTATATAATGTAACATACTGAGAATATGCTCCATTAGCGTCACGCACACAAATCCACGGCAAATTATCGGAAGACGTCTTCCAGAAATGTTCATCGGCATCCAACGAAATCTGGTAGATTTCCAGTCCTTGAGATGCATACTTATTATATAACTCGCGCAAAGCCAAATTATGAGCAGCCGACATAGCATTATTATAAACCGTAAAGTCAATCAATATCACCTTGCCTTTCAAATCCGTCAAACGACGTACATTTCCCTTGATATCTTTCAGCTCAATATCAATGATGGTAGCCTCTTTTATCTTGTCCTGCGGAATATCCAGTTCTGTCTGCCGCGGAGTCCGTGTATTCTTCATACCTTTAATAACCATATTATAAAGGTTGCGAGAACGGTCTGCATGCGGATAAGTATTATTCAGACTGGTTGCCACAGCTGCAAAACATTTAACATCATCTTTATTGGTCAACGGATCAAAAAGCATATACCCATTCAAAGCTTGGAACAAAGCAAAATATGCATAAGTCATATTAGGAGCCGCAAAAATATATTCACGTTTCACTTTATTCTTATAGTTATTGACCATTGACACCAAACTGTCTTGAGCAACCCCGGCCGGAATGTTACGGTTATGCGCCAGTTGATCCACCCGTTTTTGCAAATCAGCCAACAATAATACCAATTCTTTTATTTTCGTATTATTTTCCGATCCTTCAATAGAATACCCTGTTGCAAAGTCATTAGCTCCGGCCTTTACGGTCAATGTCTCAATAGAGTCAACCGAGAAGTTAATCACCTTATTATCCAGACGCAAACGATAGAATTCCGGTGACTCGGGACGCTTTCCACTAAAACTGAAAACTCCGTTACTTCCCAGTTTCGCAGAATCGAGTGCCACAATACCATCCAGTCCCGACGCTTCAAAATACAAAGTCTTATTATCGGCACCGCTAATCTCACCTGAGACTTTAAATTTCGGTTCATTATCGCAAGCGCTCAGTACCATCAACAGAAGTGCGAGCAAAAAATATACATTCTTTTTCATCGCTAAAATTAATATAATGTGTGTTTTCTAATAAATTTCTGCTGCAAAGATACGTCTTTTCACGGTTTGTCAAAGCATTTATCCAGCTTCTTACGCATTAAAATAAAAAAAACGGTAATCTGTGTAACTTTTTGGCTCATTTTCACCCAATTAGAAGAATAAATACCTATCTTTGCACGAATTTTAGACGAAAATTATATTAAAACATTTTTTATGATTAATCCAATTGTTAAGACAATCGAGCTTCCCGATGGTAGAACCATTACGCTCGAAACGGGAAAGCTGGCAAAACAGGCAGACGGTTCTGTAATGCTCCGCATGGGTAACACCATGTTGCTAGCTACTGTTTGTGCAGCAAAAGATGCAGTTCCCGGTACAGATTTTATGCCCCTTCAGGTAGAGTACAAAGAAAAATATTCAGCATTCGGACGTTTTCCCGGTGGCTTTACCAAAAGAGAAGGCAAAGCTTCGGATTATGAAATTCTGACTTGCCGTTTAGTAGACCGCGCCTTGCGTCCTTTATTTCCCGATAACTTTCACGCAGAGGTATACGTAAACATTATCTTGTTCTCAGCAGACGGAGTAGATATGCCGGATGCATTGGCAGGACTGGCCGCTTCAGCTGCATTAGCTGTTTCTGACATTCCATTCGGAGGTCCGATTTCAGAAGTACGTGTAGCACGTATCAATGGTCAGTTTGTTATTGACCCGACTTTTGAGCAACTGGAAAAAGCCGACATGGATCTAATGGTTGCCGCTACATACGACAACATCATGATGGTAGAAGGTGAAATGGATGAAGTAAGCGAACAGGATTTGCTGGCTGCCATGAAAGCCGCTCACGATGCAATCAAAATCCACTGTAAAGCTCAAATGGAATTGATGGAAGAAGTGGGTTCTACTGTTAAACGTGAATATTGCCACGAAGAGAACGATGAAGAACTCCGTAAAGCTGTCCATGACGCTTGCTACGAAAAGGCATACGCTATTGCTGCATCCGGAAACAGAAATAAGCACGAACGCCAAGATGCATTCGATGCTATCCGCGAAGAATTCAAGGCTCAGTATACAGAAGAAGAACTGGAAGAAAAAGCTCCGTTAATCGACCGCTATTATCACGATGTAGAAAAAGAGGCAATGCGTCGTTGCATTCTTGACGAAGGTAAGCGTCTTGACGGACGTCAGACCACAGAAATCCGTCCCATCTGGTGTGAAGTAGGCTATCTGCCCGGTCCTCATGGTTCTGCTATTTTTACTCGTGGTGAAACTCAGTCTTTGAGTTCTGTTACATTAGGAACAAAACTGGATGAAAAAATGGTAGACGATGTATTGGATCAGCATAAAGAACGCTTCCTGTTACACTACAACTTCCCTCCTTTCTCAACCGGTGAAGCTAAAGCTCAACGTGGTGTAGGCCGTCGTGAAATTGGTCACGGTCACTTGGCATGGCGTGCATTAAAAGGACAAGTACCGGCTAACTATCCATACTCTGTACGTGTAGTTTCTGATATTCTTGAATCAAACGGTTCATCTTCAATGGCTACTGTATGTGCCGGAACTTTGGCATTAATGGATGCAGGTGTACCAATGAAGAAGCCCGTTTCAGGTATTGCAATGGGATTGATCAAGAATGCCGGTGAAGAAAAATATGCTGTATTGTCTGATATTCTTGGTGACGAAGACCACTTGGGAGATATGGACTTCAAGGTTACCGGTACCCGTGACGGTATTACTGCTACACAGATGGATATCAAGGTCGATGGTTTATCATACGACATCCTGGAAAAAGCATTGAATCAAGCCAAAGAAGGACGTATGCACATTCTTGATAAGATTACTGAATGCATTGCTGAACCTCGTGCTGAACTGAAGCCCCATGCTCCTCGCATTGAAACAATGACTATTCCTAAAGAATTCATTGGAGCCATTATCGGTCCGGGCGGAAAGATTATTCAAGGTATGCAGGAAGAAACCGGTGCAACTATCACTATCGAAGAAGTAGACGGTGTAGGTCGTATTGAAATTGCCGGAACTAACAAGAAATGTATTGATGACGCTATGCGTATCATTAAAGGTATCGTTGCTGTTCCTGAAGTTGGCGAAGTATACGTAGGCAAAATTCGTTCTATCATGCCTTACGGTGCTTTTGTTGAATTCCTGCCCGGCAAAGACGGTCTGTTGCACATTTCCGAAATAGACTGGAAACGTCTCGAAACAATCGAAGAAGCCGGCTTGAAAGAAGGTGACGAAATCGAAGTCAAATTACTTGATATTGACCCGAAAACAGGCAAATTCAAACTTTCTCGCAAAGTATTGCTGCCCCGTCCTGAAAGACAAGAAAAAAAATAAAACTATTCAACTCTTATATAAAGCGCAATCTGAAATATAGGTTGCGCTTTTCTTTTTATCACAATCATGTAAGGACAACAATAAAAAAGCGCAACCAATAATTAGCTGCGCCATCTGATTATCCTACGGAATTCTTCCACTTAATTGATATGCTGCTTATGAACCGGAATTAATCTTCCTGAACTTCAAAATCATCTTTACCTACTCCACAAAGAGGGCAAACCCAATCATCTGGAATATCTTCAAATGCTGTTCCCGGAGCGATTCCACCTTCCGGATCTCCTACTTCTGGGTCGTATACCCAACCACATACTACGCAAACGTACTTTTTCATAATTGTTTCAGTTTTATGTTTCAAATGTTCTTTTAATAAATACATAACAAATATACTATGAATTTGTTCATGTACAAGCTATCTCACCAATATTTTTTTCAATTCCTCCATACCGTCCGAAGCGCCTTTGCGTATGGCATACACTTTTCGGTCCGAAGCTATAGGCACTTCTTTGGGATCTATTAAATAGACAGGGACATCACGGGGCACATAATTTAACAATCCGGCTGCCGGATATACATTTAAAGAAGTCCCTATAATCAAGAAAACATCAGCCGTTTCGACATACTCAATCGCCTTTTCAATCATGGGTACAGACTCCCCGAACCACACTATAAAAGGACGAAATTGCGAGCCGTCAGCAGCAAGGTCTCCTATCTTTACCTCAAATTCTTCCGGCTTCAATTCTTTTATATAGTTAGGATTATTGGGTTGCAAAGTAGAAGTAACTTTCGTTAACTCGCCATGTAAATGAATCACATGACTGCTACCGGCCCGTTCATGTAGATTATCAACATTTTGAGTAATAACAGTTACATTAAAATACTTCTCCAGTTCAGCTACCAGTTCATGTCCCCGGTTCGGCTTAACCTGCAACAACTGTTTACGACGCTCATTGTAAAACTGAATCACCAACTGAGGATTCGCAACATACCCTTCGGGAGTAGCCACCTGCTCCACAGGATATTGATCCCATAGTCCTCCCGCATCACGAAAGGTACTAATACCACTCTCGGCACTCATTCCGGCACCGGTCAGAATCACTAAATTCTTCATTTTTAGCCTCCTCTTTAAACTAGACACACAAAAATAAGAAAAATTAAATTGTTAAAATCATAATCATTCAAATAAAAGACCTACCTTTGTGCGTTTTGTAGAAAAACATCTTATAAAATAAACAGTTATGGATAAATTTAGTTACGCTATCGGCCTGGGAATCGGCCAAAATTTGCTGAGCATGGGTGCTCAAGGTATCAATGTGAATGACTTTGCTCAGGCAATTAAAGACGTATTAGATGGAAAAGAGACAGCTATCAGTCATAATGAAGCGCGCGAAATCGTGAACAAATATTTCGAAGAACTGGAAGCTAAAATGAATGCAGCAAATATTGAAAAGGGCAAATCTTTCCTGGAAGAAAATGCTAAAAGACCTGAAGTAGTAACACTCCCCAGCGGCTTGCAATATGAAATCATCAAAGAAGGTAATGGTAAAAAGCCGGGGGCTACCGACCGTGTGAAATGTCATTACGAAGGTACATTGATTGACGGAACATTGTTCGATAGTTCTATCAAACGCGGTGAACCGGCTGTATTCGGTGTTAATCAAGTGATTAAAGGATGGGTAGAAGCCTTGCAACTAATGACGGAAGGCTCTAAATGGAGATTATTCATTCCCTCGGAATTGGCCTATGGCGCACAGCAAGCCGGCGAAATGATTCCTCCTCACAGCACATTGATTTTCGATGTAGAATTAATTGAAGTATTATAATATTAAAGCATTTAAGGCAAATGAAAAAAATTAGTTTTTTTGTAGCTATCGCTGCCGCTGCCAGCTTAGCATCTTGTACAGCTCAGGCACCAAAAGCAAACATGAAGAATGATGTAGACTCACTTTCTTATATGATGGGTGTTGCTAATACACAGGGATTGGATATGTATCTTCAACAACAAGGCGTTGACAGTACCTACATGGCAGAATTCCTTAAAGGTGTTACAGACGGAGCCAACAAAACAAGTCCCAAAGACGTTGCATATATGGTAGGTCTGCAAGTCGGACAGCAAGTAGGCGGACGTATGTTTGACATGATGAGCCAACGTTTATTTGGCAACGATTCTACTCAAAGCTTGGATAAAGCAAATTTCCTGGCAGGTTTTGTCGCAACTCTGAAAAAGCAGAACGTTATGCCTGTAGAAGAAGCCAACATGTTTGTTCAGACTAAAGCAGAAGCTATTCAGGCAAAAGCTACGGAAGCCAAATATGCAGACAACAAAGCCGCAGGAGAAAAATTCTTGGCTGAAAATGCAAAAAAAGAAGGTGTAAAAACTACTCCCAGCGGTCTTCAATACAAAGTTATCAAAGAAGGTAAAGGTGCCATCCCTACCGATTCTTCAACTGTAAAAGTAAACTATAAAGGTACTTTGATTGACGGAACTCAGTTCGATAGTTCATACGACCGCAAGGAACCCTACACTACTCGTGCTAACCAAGTGATCAAAGGATGGACAGAAGCCTTGACTATGATGCCGGTCGGTTCAAAATGGGAACTTTATATTCCGCAAGAACTGGCTTACGGTTTACATGGTACCGGCCAAATCAAACCTTTCTCTGCTTTGATTTTCGAAGTTGAATTGATTGATATCGAAAAGTAATCAACCAAAAATAATTCTATAAAAAAGCGTGGGTTCGTACAGATACTCACGCTTTTTATATCACTACAATGAGATATAAAAAGAACAGCACTATTTCTTCTCTTTCATATCTGTCCGTGCCTCAACTACATTAACTATATAGTCACCCAGCTTTTCACATTCACCGATAAGATCCATATAGTGCACACCCATCTGATAATCATACTCCTTATTGTTCACATCCAGCACATTCTGATTCTTCAGCTGACTACGATAGTTGTTTATCTCATTCTCAAGATTAAAAGATTTATTCACATCCACTTGATGCCCCTCATCCTCCACCAAAGACACCATTTGATTCAAAGCATCATCAGTCAGTTGGAACATCTGATGAATATGGCTATACTGTTTCTCGGTAAAGTCTTCATTCCCCCGATATTTATGGTTAATGGTACGCGCAAGGTTATAGCAACTGTCGCCAATACTTTCTATCTCCGTCACCTCACGCAACATGGCACGAATCTTCAACTTGCTTTCAGAACTCAAGCGACCTTCAGACACCTGATTCAAATAATTGGCAATCTCCAATTCCATATTATCACTAATATTCTCATACTTTTCAATGCGGCTGAAAAGCTTATTGAAATCATTTTCATTCGATGTATGAAGCAAGTCACGTACCATACCAAACATACGGCGGGTACGTTCAGCAAATAAATTGATCTCTTTACGAGCCTGAACAATAGAAAGTTCGGCCGTCGACAACAGTCCACCGGTAATAAAGCGCAGTCGGAATTCTTCTTCATCTTCTTTAGGTTTGATTACCCAACACACTATCTTCTCTATCGGTTTAATAAACCAAATAAGAATCAGCACATTACAAATATTGAATGCTGTATGAAAGGCAGAAAGCTTATAAGTAATAGCCACCTCAGGATTCCCCCCGGGAAAAAGATGTCCAACCATATCACTTACCATATTGACAAACGGATGGAAGATACACAATATCCATATCACACCAAACGTGTTAAAGATAAAGTGTGCCAATGCTGCACGCCTCGCCTGAGCATTTGCTGTCAATGCAGCAATATTCGAGGTTACGGTCGTACCGATATTCTCACCCATTACCAAGGCTATACCCAAATACAAGTCAAGCACACCACTCGAACAAAGAATCAAAGTAATAGCCATTACTGCCGCCGATGATTGGGCACACATAGTTATGATACTGCCAATCAAAAGGAACAACAGGATAGACAAAAATCCCCACTCTTTGCAAGAAGTAATGAAACCAAGGATTGCCGCATTATGTTCCAAATCCATGTGCATAGCATTTTCACGCAATGTCGTCAATCCCAAGAACATAAATGCAAAGCCAAATATAAATTCTCCAAAAGACTTTTTCTGGCTTTTATTAGAAAAAATAAGAGGAACGGCTAAAGCAAAAAGAGGGAAAATGAGGTTATTCATGTCTATCTGAAAACCGAACACTGACATAATCCATGCAGTCACCGTTGTACCGATATTAGCTCCCATAATGACAGATATAGCTTGAGCCAATGTCAGTAATCCGGCATTAACAAAACTAACGGTCATCACCGTAGTAGCAGTAGAAGACTGTACGGAAGCCGTTACAAACGCCCCGGTCAGCAGTCCTGTAAACCGATTGGTCGTCATTGCTCCAAGGAAATGGCGAAGTTGCCCACCTGTCAGTTTCTGCAGAGCTTCACTCATGGTCTTCATGCCATACATAAGAAGCGCCAGCGACCCTATCAGTTTCAGAAAAATAAATATAGACATTATCTCACTTTTAGTATATAACTCTCGATTTTGTCTGCCGTGTACTTTATATCCAACCTATTCTATCACGAGTGTGAATCCGGGCTTATGCTTTCTTTTCTTTCACATTACTGCCGGCTTCCACTACATTAACTACATAATCACCCAACTTTTCACATTCGGTAATAATATCCATATAGTGTACTCCCATCTGATAATCATATTCCTTATTGTTCACATCCAGCACATTCTGGTTCTTTAACTGATTGCGATAGTTATTGATTTCGTGTTCGATATTGAAAGACTTATTCACATCAATAGTATGATGTTCATCTTCTACCAACGCAATCATTTGGCTCAATGCATCATCTGTCAGCTTAAACATCTGTTCGATATGATCATACTGTTTCTGTGTAAAATCCATTTCACTGCGATGCTTGCGGTTGATGGTACGGGCCAAGTTATAGCAACTGTCACCTATACTTTCTATTTCTGTCACCTCACGAAGCATCGAACGAATCTGAAGCTTACTTTCAGAACTCAAACGTCCTTCCGAAACCTGATTCAGATAATTGGCTATCTCCACCTCCATACTATCACTGATATTCTCATACTTCTCTACACGGCTGAACAGCTTATTGAAATCATTCTCATTCGTTGTATGCAACAAATCGCGCACCATACCAAACATACGGTGAGTGCGTTCGGCAAACAGATTGATTTCTTTTCGCGCCTGTAATATAGAAAGCTCTGCCGTAGAAAGCATACCGCCTGTAATAAAACGCAAACGATATTCCTCATCCTGCTCTCTTTGAGGGATAATCTTGCAAACGGTTTTCTCTATCAACTTCACAAACCAAATAAGAATCAACACATTGCATATATTAAATGTCGTATGAAAAGCCGATAATTTAAAAGAAACAGCCACAGCAGGATCCGGCGTCTTCATTATATCTTCTACAAACCATGACACCCCCATTGTGAACGGCTTAAACAGGCATAACACCCAGATAACACCGAAAACATTAAATACCAAGTGAGCTAAGGCAGCCCTCCTGGCCTGCGTATTTGCAGTCAATGCAGCCAGATTAGCTGTAATGGTAGTACCAATATTCTCACCTAATACCAAAGCAGCACCAAGTTCAAAACTAATCCAACCATTGGCACACATAATCAGGGTAATAGCCATTGTTGCAGCCGATGCCTGCACAATCATCGTCAATATTGTACCTATCAATACAAACAGCATCACAGAGCCAAAGCCCATGTCTGTATAATTCTGCACAAAAGACAACATCTCCGGGTTTTTACTCAAGTCCGGTGCATTTGTTTTGAGTAAAGAAAGACCCATAAACAAAAAAGAGAAACCGAAAATAAACTCCCCTATGGATTTACGGTTACTCTTTCCAGAAAATAACAATGGCACACCAACAGCTAAAAGTGGGAGAGCCATTGCAGCGATATCTACCTTAAAGCCCAACGCTGATATAATCCATGCAGTTACGGTAGTACCGATATTGGCTCCCATAATTACTCCAATGGATTGGGATAATGTCAGCAGCCCTGCATTCACAAAGCTGACTACCATGACGGTAGTGGCAGAAGAAGATTGGATTAATGCTGTAATCAGCACGCCTGTTAGAACTCCGGTTACCCGGTTGGTGGTCATCGCCGTGAGAATTTTACGAAGCCTGTCACCTGCAAACTTTTGCAGGCCCTCACTCATGATTTTCATTCCGTAAAGGAATAGCGCCAGTGAACCCAGCAGCTTTAAGAAATCATAAAAAGAATATTCCATCATCAATTAATTTGGTAGGAATTGGCTTATCTCCCTTTTATTCGGTAAATTAACAGCCGATTTCACTACGTTAGTAATAAACATTACGATTATGTTACAAATATGTTGCAAAAATAACAATATTATTAAAAGTTTCCCAATTGGAAGCTCACTTTTGGATATTTATAATGGTTTTAATTTAGATATCCCCTACGGACCTGTCAGTGCCAAGGTTAATAATAAGGTAGAAGGACTCAACTACAGAGCCTATAATAATAAAGATGTAGAATTCCTGAATATATTAAGTTCCTCGGGCATGCGTACTTATGTCCGCTCGTTATGCTTTGTGCTGTGCAAAGCTGTCGAAGATCTTTATCCCGACGGAAGCATCGTGCTGGAGCATCCCGTCTCCAAAGGATACTATTGTGATTTACACATCGGCAGAGAAATAGGGTTGGACGATGTACAGCGCATCAAGAAACGCATGCAGGAAATCATTGAAGAAGATATTCCCTTCCATCGATTTGAATGTCAAACCACCGAAGTGGTAGAGTTGTTCCGCAAAAAAGGAATGATGGATAAAGTAAAACTGCTGGAAACTTCGGGCAATCTTTACTCCTTTTATTATACGTTAGGAGACACTATAGACTATTATTATGGCAGCCT
>ULKF01009493.1_pt1 | contig 12454 bp, 10 predicted proteins | sample 1951071 | NCBI WGS metagenome assembly ULKF01 (sample SAMEA4835492, study PRJEB28245) | human gut metagenome | biome: gut microbiome; material: fecal sample | place: Denmark | collected 2008
CTTTTTTATTTATATATAATTATTGAATTAATCTTTAGCTACAACACCTGATTTTTCAATAATTTCTTTTTCGATATTAGCAGGAACTTGTTCATAACATTTGAATTCCATAGAGAATGTACCGCGTCCCTGAGTTTTTGAACGGATATCAGTTGCATAACCGAACATTTCTGCAAGAGGAACGATAGCATTAATCTTTTGAATTCCTGTTCCTTCAATAGGTTCCATACCTTCTACACGACCGCGGCGAGAAGAAATATCACCGATAATATCACCTGTGTTTTCTTCCGGAACTTCGATTTCTACTTTCATCATCGGTTCTAGGATACAAGGTTTAGCTTTACGGCAGCCTTCTTTGATAGCCATAGATCCGGCAATTTTGAATGCCATTTCGGAAGAGTCAACTTCGTGGTAAGAACCGTCATAAAGTTCAACTTTAACGTCAATCATCGGGAAGCCTGCTAAAATACCGCCTTCAAGAGCTTCTTCCATACCTTTTCTTGCAGGTTCGATGTATTCTTTAGGAATAGCACCGCCGACAATTTTGTTTTCGAATACAAATCCGGCATTTTCTTCTGCAGGAGCAATTCTGATTTTAACGTGACCGTATTGACCTTTACCACCTGATTGACGGATGAATTTAGAATCCTGATCAGCATTGCCTCTGATAGTTTCTCTGTATGCAACCTGAGGTTTACCTACGTTAGCATCAACTTTGAATTCTCTTAAAAGACGGTCAACGATGATGTCTAAGTGAAGTTCACCCATACCGGAAATAATTGTCTGACCTGTTTCAGTATCAGATTTAACACGGAATGAAGGATCTTCTTCAGCAAGTTTTTGAAGAGCGATACCCATTTTATCCTGGTCAGCTTTAGTTTTCGGTTCAATGGCAACTGAAATTACAGGTTCAGGGAAAGTCATTCTTTCCAAGATAATCGGAGATTTTTCATCACACAATGTATCACCTGTTGTTGTATCTTTCAAACCGACAGCCGCACAGATGTCGCCTGCATAAACTTCATTTTCTTCAATTCTCTGGTCAGCATACATTTGAACCAATCTTGAAATACGTTCTTTTTTGCCGTTAGTAGCGTTAAGAACGTAAGAACCTGAAGTCAATTTTCCTGAATATATTCTCAAGAATGTTAAACGTCCGACATAAGGGTCTGTCATAACTTTGAAAGCAAGAGCTGAGAACGGTTCATCATCAGAAGAATGTCTTTCAACTTTAGTTCCGTCTTCCAATTCACCTTCAATAGCTTTTACGTCAACCGGAGAAGGCATTAATTCAACGATTGAATCTAACAATAATTGAACACCTTTGTTTTTGAAAGCAGTACCGCAGGTTACGGGAACGATTTTGTTATCGCAAACTGCTTTTCTTAAACCGGCTTTTAATTCTTCAACTGTTAAAGATTCAGGATCTTCAAAATATTTTTCCATTAAAGCATCATCATTTTCGCAGATAGCTTCAACAAGAGCTTCTCTGTATTCTTTAGCCTGATCAGCCATATCAGCCGGAATATCTTCAACCTTAATATCAGTACCTAAATCGTTTGTATAAATGTAAGCTTTCATTTCAAACAAGTCGATAAGACCTTTGAATTGATCTTCAGCCCCGATAGGTAATCTGATAGGATGAGCATTTCCGCCCAATCTGTTTCTGATTTGGTCAACTACACGATAGAAGTTAGCGCCTGTTCTGTCCATTTTGTTAACAAATACCATACGCGGAACTTCATATCTGTTAGCCTGTCTCCAAACAGTTTCAGATTGAGATTGAACACCGCCTACAGCACAGAATACTGCGACAACGCCGTCTAATACACGTAAAGAACGTTCAACTTCGATAGTAAAGTCAACGTGTCCCGGAGTATCGATAACGTTAATCTGATGTCCTTTCCAGGAAGCTGTTACGGCAGCAGATTGAATTGTAATACCTCTTTCACGTTCCTGTTCCATAAAGTCAGTAACAGCAGCACCATCGTGAACTTCACCGATTTTATGAGTTTTACCTGTGTAAAACAAAATACGTTCAGTAGTAGTGGTTTTACCGGCATCAATGTGAGCGGCAATACCAATGTTTCTGATTTTTTCTAATGGAGTTTTTCTTGCCATTTTTTTGTTTTCCTTTTTATATTGTGTACATCGCTATTATAATTTTAGCCTCATGAAAATTATCACACAAACAAATATTTTTACAAATGGATTTGTTGATATTTTACATATTTGCAATATAATTAGGATTATGAAAACACAGGAAAAAGATTTAATCACGGCTGAAATTGTAAAAGAAACGGATTTAAAACATATTGCGATAATAATGGATGGGAACCGCCGCTGGGCAAAAGAGAAAAATTTACCGTCGGCAGTCGGTCATAAAAAAGGAGTAGATGCGTTAAAAGCAACTCTTAGAGCGTGTAAAGATTTCGGGATAAAATATCTTACGGTATATGCATTTTCAACCGAAAACTGGAACAGAAAAAAAGAAGAAGTTGATTTTTTAATGGAACTTCTTGCAATAACTTTACAAAACGAGCTTGCAGAAATGCATTCGGAAGGTGTTGTAATTTCATTCATTGGCGATACAACAAAATTAAGCGATAAATTACAAAAAATCCTTAAAAATTCCGTTGAAACAACAAAAAATAACAGCGGAGTTCATCTTCAAATTGCGTTTAATTACGGCGCAAGAGATGAAATTGTTCACGCTGTTAAATCTATAGTTTCAAAGGGCATAAATCCTGATGAGATTACTGAGCGTACAATTTGTGATAATCTTTATACACATGGAATTCCCGACCCTGATTTGCTGATCAGAACAGGCGGTGAAAAGAGAATTTCAAATTATCTTTTATGGCAGATTGCATATTCGGAAATTCTTGTAACAAAAGAGTACTGGCCTGAATTTGACAGAAACTCGCTTGCACAAGCGGTTGAGGAATTCAAAAACAGACAGAGAAGATTTGGGAAATAGTAAAATGAAAATAGTTTTTGCAACGGGCAACGCGCATAAATTAAAAGAAATACAGGAAATAGCCTGTAATACAGGAATTGAATTTATTTTACCGTCTGACGGTTTTAACCCTGTTGAAAACGGTGAAACTTTTGAAGAAAATTCATATATTAAAGCTAAAGAAGCGGCACGCGTAAGCAAAATGATATCACTTGCAGATGATTCTGGCTTATGTGTTGAAGCTCTTGACGGAGCACCCGGAATTCATTCCGCAAGATATGCCCAAACACCGCAGGCACGGATTGATAAGCTTCTCGCAGCACTTGAAGGTTTTGATAATCGCAAGGCTAAGTTTGTATGTGCTATGACACTTGTTGATGCCAATGGAGATATTCTGTTTCAGACGCGCGGAGAATGCCATGGGGAAATTGCTTATAAACAATCGGGTACAAATGGTTTCGGTTATGATCCTGTATTTCTTGTCAAAGAAATTAAATATAAAAAAACAATGGCCGAAATGTCAGAAGATGAAAAAAACAATATTTCGCATCGCGGCAGAGCTTTACGAAAAGTGCTTGAGTTTTTGAGAAATAGATAATTTAATTGTCGGGTGCAGCGGCACGCTCCCCCCCCCAAAAAAAAAGACCGGCGTGAAAAGATTTTCCGGTCTACAAAAAGATTCGATTTATAAAACTGTTAATTATTTAGCATACAATACAGCTCTTGCCGCAACAGAACTTGGCAGAATTGTCTGATCATAAAATACTACAGGATAAACATCAGTAGGACTTTTTGATTGACAATTATCACCTGTAGCACCTGAATTATCGCATTTTACAAATTTGTTAGGAGCCTTAACCCCGTTCACATCAATGAAACCATAACAAGGTCCACCAGATTTTGTGTCATCTTTAGTACACGCTGTATTGTTTGCAGGAAATGTAAACATAATACCGTCATTAAAAAACAGTGTAATATTATTTGCTGTTCCTGTAGTAGTTTGTGCTGTTCCTCCTACACCGCCTGAAGCTCCTGATACTGCATAATTACTTGTTCCGTCCGAACCTTTAAATGCTCCGGATTCACATCTGACAATATTCATTCTTGAATTAAACAGAGCAGCTATAGAATTTGAAGGATAAGCACAAGTACTTGCAGCAGTAGAATCTGCCAAATTCCAGTCATCCAATGCCACATTAAGTGTCACAGCCTGTGATATTGCAGATAAAGCTTTTTTATAAGCCGCTTTGTATTGCGCCCCTTGTGTTGAATTCATCAATGTAGGCATAGTCATTGCAGCTACGACCCCGATAATACCCAGTGTAATTAAAACTTCCGCAAGCGTAAAGCCCTCTCTTACTCTCATGTTTGATAATCTCATAATCATTTCCACCTTTCGTAATTTGTATACATGGGCATTATACGATATTTATATCAATTTGTCAAGATTATTGATATAAATATCATTATATAAGATTAAACTTAACTATATACTTTAGTAGAGGTTTAATATGTCTTTAGATAAAGAAATTCTTGGAAAGAAAATCAAGCAAATACGCATAGAAAAAGGAATTTCACAGGAAAAACTTTCTGAAAAAATTGATATTTCTCCCAGACAAATGTGCACTATTGAAAACGGAAATTCGTTCCCATCTATAGAAACCTTTATCAAAATTGCAGAAATACTTGAAATAAATATCAATGATTTTTTTAATCTAACACCTGAAACAAATGACAAACTGCGCAGAGATATATATAATCTTATCCAAACCTCTACTATTCAAGAATTACACCTGATTAAAGATATAATTTCAGCTATCCAGAATAACAGAAAAGAACGGGTATAAACATTCGGGGGATTTTATAATATTTTTGTTGACATGGGGTCATGTTTAATAGTAAAATAATTGTGTTGCAAAAACAACACAACAATCATTTACCAGTAAATCAGACAGGGAGAGACAATGAAAAAAAATATAATAATATTTTTGTCGGTAATTATTGCCGCAATATTAATAAGGTTCGGATTTTCAATGTTTTCAAATTTTATGCAGGGCAAAGCCATGAAAAACAAACCGGCGCCTTCAGTAACTGTACAAGAGATTGAAAATCAAAGTGTTATAAGAAGTTTTGAAGCTCCCGGAAGAGTTGTTTCAAAATACAGAGTTGATGTTTTAGCGCGTATTTCAGGCTATTTACAGAAAAGTTATTTCAAAGAGGGAGATTACGTAAAAGCAGGACAGGTTTTGTTTTTAATCGAGCCTGCGGAATACTCAAATGCGGCTAATGTTGCCGGAGCAAACGTTAAAAATCTGACAGCACAGCTTACTTATGCAGAAAAACAGCTTGCACGTGCAGCCGAACTCGTGAAAAAAGATTATATTGCAAAAGCACAGTATGACCAGCTTTTATCTCAAAGAGATGCTTTAAAGGCACAGCTTGCATCTGCACAGGCTTCTTACAACGACGCCAACAGAAATCTGGGTTATACCCATGTAAAATCACCCGTTGACGGTAAAGTCGGGATAATTAATGTTACCGTAGGGAACTATGTTTCTCCTACATCAGGTGCTCTGACTACGATTAACAGCACAAATCCTATATATGTAACTTTCCCGATTGACTCAAACGATTTTCAGGCATTGTCAAATGCTGATAAAGCTAATAACAAAAACAGAAAAGTTGAACTTCTTCTTTCAGGCGGTTCAAAATATTCACTTACAGGCGTACAGGACTTTCAAGACAACAAAGTAGACCAGTCTACAGGCACTGTTACAATGAGAGCAACTTTCCAAAATCCGAATAATCAGCTTATTCATGGAGAATTCGTTACGGTTAAACTATATTCCAATAACCCTGTAGATGTACCGGTTGCTCCAGTAACGGCAGTTCTTGAAAATCAGGCGGGAAAATATGTTTACAAACTTGATGAAAATGACCTTCCTCAGCTTACTTACGTAAAAACAGGCGAACAAAACGGTCATAACTGGATTATTAATGAAGGTCTTAAAAAAGGCGACAGAATTATCACGGAAGGTTTACAAAAAGTTACCCCGGGTAAACCGATTAAAATCGTTTCTGAAGAAGAAATGCAGAAAATAAAAAAAGAACAGGTTACAGAAAACAAAAAGAAATAAACTTTAAAGGGATATAATGGAAAACGAAAAACAAGGCAATTTATTTATAAAACGCCCGAAACTGGCTATAGTAATATCACTTGCAATAATGCTTGCAGGTATGTTGATGATTACGGCGCTTCCTCTGGAAGAATACCCTTCAATCACACCCCCGCAGGTAGTTGTAACGGCAACTTATGCCGGTGCAAGTTCTGACGTTGTTGAAGATACTATTGCGGCTCCTGTTGAAGCGCAATTGAACGGTGTTGAAGATATGATTTACATGTCCTCAACATCACAAAACGGACAATATCAGCTCACGTTGTATTTTGAAATCGGGTCAGACCCGGATATGGCGGTTGTTAACGTTCAAAACCAGCTGCAACTGGTTACCCCGCGTCTGCCGGAAGAAGTAAAAAGGTACGGCTTATCTGTAAAAAAATCAACGGGCGGTCCCGGTTTAATGATGATTTCCGTAAACTCGCCAACACACACTTATGACTCTTTATACATCGCAAACTATGCATCTATATATATTAAAGATGAGCTTGCACGTATTAAAGGGGTAGGTAAAGTTGCGGTATTCGGATCTTCCGATTATTCTATGAGAATTTGGCTTGATGCTACGAAAATGGCAAACCTCGGAGTTTCAGTTTCCGAAGTTAATGCCGCAATACAAGCCCAAAATACACAGGTTCCCGCAGGCGACCTCGGTGTGGAACCAATGAAAAATAAGCAGATGATTAAGCTTACAATGAGAACTAAAGGAAGATTAAAAGATGTTTCCGAATTTGAAAATATAATTGTTCGATCAAAAGCTGACGGTTCTCAAATCAAGCTTAAAGATATTGCCAGAGTTGAGCTCGGTGCCGAAAGTTACTCTTATTTCTCACGTATCGGCGGCAAAGATTCAGCTATTATTTCAATAAGCCAGCTTCCTGAAGCTAACGCTATCGATCTTTCAAATAAAATCAGCGCAAAAATGAAAGAACTCAGCAAAAGCTTTCCTCAAGGTATAGAATATAAAATTCAGCGTGATGAAACTGAATTCGTAAGAGAATCAATTAAAGAAGTTATAAACGCAATAGGTTTGGCGATTGTTCTTGTCGGTATTGTAACTTATATGTTTCTCGGCAGCGGCAGAGCGGCGCTTATTCCTTTCTGCGCAATTCCCGTTTCATTAATCGGTGTGTTTATATTTATGAATATACTGGGATTTTCAATAAATCTTTTAATTTTGTTTGCGCTGGTTCTTGCCGTAGGTCTGGTAGTAGATGATGCCATCGTTGTACTTGAAAATACGCAAAGACACATTCAGGAAGGTAAAAATCCGGTTGATGCAACAGAAATTACTATGAAAGAAGTATTCGGCGCCGTACTTGCAACTTCTTTAGTATTAATGGCTGTATTTGTTCCAGTATCGTTTATGTCAGGAATTACGGGGCAGATGTTTAGACAGTTTGCATTATGTATCGCATCATCAATAGGTTTATCAACTTTAGTTGCTTTAACTCTTGCTCCCGCACTTTGTGCAATGATACTGAAATCAGGTGAAGAAAAGGCAGACTTTGAATTTATACAAAAATTCGACGACTGGTTTAACAGCATAAGAGATAAGTACCTCGAAGGCGTAAAAATCTTTATTAATTCACCGATGCTTACAATAAGCCTTTTTGCAGGGATTGTTTTGTTTACAGCCGGAATGTTTTATCTTATTCCGAAAGGCTTTTTGCCAACGGAAGATAAAGGTGCAGTATTTACCCAAATTCAGCTTCCCGACGGTTCGTCAGCCTCAAGAACAGAAATGGTTGCAACTGAAGTTGAAAACAGAATTTTAAATATAGACGGGGTTGACACAACTATTAACCTTGTCGGTTATTCGGGAGAAAATACTGCACTCATAGTTGCACAATTAAAAAATTGGTCTGAACGTAAAAGCAAAGACCAGTCAATGCAAAGTATTTTAAGCAAAATAAAAAAAGAATTTGCGAATTACCCGTCAGCGACAGTAGCATCATTCTCCCCGCCTTCAATCTCGGGGTTGGGTATGTTCGGCGGATTTGAATATCAGCTTTTGGATAAGGGAGACAGAAGCCCTCAGGAACTTTATCAGGAAGCGCAAAAACTTATCGCAGAGGCAAACAAAAGTCCTGATTTCCAGATGGTTTATACATCATTTACCGCTGACTTACCGCAATTGCTTATAAAAGTTGATGAAGATAAAGCACTTGCACAGGGTGTAGATATATCGGAAATTTACAGTGCACTGTCAGGCTATTTCGGAAAATCTTACGTCAACGACTTTAACAAATACGGACGTGTATACCGTGTTTATTTACAGGCAGATTCCGAATTCAGAGAAAAACCCGCAGATATTGACAAGATATATGTAAAAAATAAAGCCGGTACTATGGTTCCTTTATCGGCTGTAGTAACCGTAAGTAATATTGTAGGTCCTTACAGCTTAACCAGATTTAATATGTACCCTTCAATATTAATCAACGGGCAGGCGCGTAACGGAGTAAGTTCAGGGCAGGCTATGAGTACCATGGAAAATCTGTCTGCAGAAGTTCTGCCGAAGGATATGGGCTATGCATGGTCAGGAAGTTCGTTACAGGAAAAAGAATCAAGCGGACAAATCGGTCCTATCCTTGCAATGTCACTTGTATTCATATATTTATTCCTCGTAGGACTTTACGAAAGCTGGATGCTTCCGATTGCAGTACTTTTAATCTCTCCTGTTGCACTGGTTGGAGCACTGTTCTTCCAGTATGTTTCAGGGTATTCACTTGACCTTTATTCGCAGATCGGTCTGGTAATGTTGATCGGCTTATCTACAAAGCAGGCAATTTTGATTATCGAATTTGCGAAAGACGCACATCAGTCAGGAATGGGAATTAAAGAAGCCGCTTTACAGGCAGCCAAATTAAGATTTAGGGCTGTAATGATGACAAATATAGCATTTATTCTCGGTCTGTTACCGCTGGTATTTGCAAAAGGCGCCGGTGCCGCAAGCCGAAATTCCGTAGGTATGACTGTATTCGGCGGAATGATGGCTGTTGCATTTATCGGAACATTTTTAGTTCCCGCATTTTTCGTTCTTGTTGAAGACTTAAAAATTTATATCGCTCAAAGAGCAAAAAACATCAAAAAAAAGGATAATTAAATGTTAAAAAAAATAATATTATTATGCTTAATAACAGGTCTTACGGCTCAATATTCTTTTTGTCAGGATATAGGAAACGAAGTTAATGAAAAAGAATATCCCGCTGCGGAAGCTGTTCTGCCTAAAAAGACAGATAAAGCCGATTTTATAATAGAAGGTTCTGTTGAAAAGAATATTGATATGACCCTCGACAAATGTATTGAACTTGCTTTGGGCAACAATCCGCAAATAAACGCGGCATTCCATGATATTTTGGCATCAGATGCAAGAATAAAACAGGTTTGGTCAAACTACTTTCCGCAATTAAGCTGGCAGACCGGTTATACAAGAATAAAACAATTACAGTTATCTGATGCTTTAGGCAGAAATCTTACATTTAATTATTATATACTGGGTCAGGTGACATTGCAGCAAATGTTATATGACTTCGGCGTAACACAAAATCAGGCAACAATAAAACGCTTAGATTATGAAGCTTATAAAACAACACTCGGTGCAACTATTAACGAGGTAATATATCAGACAAAAGATGCTTACTACAATTTATTGTATGCATTTGAAAATAAAAGAGTTGCGGAAGATACGGTTAACAAGTTTGAAATGTTTTACAATCAGGCAAAAGCATTTTATGAAATAGGAATGAACCCCAAAGTTGATGTTACCATTGCTGAGGTTAACCTGAGTAATGCAAAATTACAGCTAATTCAGGCTGATAATGCAGTAAACTTGGCTGTGGCAAGATTAAATAACGTTATGGGAGTTCCCTTTATTGACAAATACAATGTTCAAGAACGTTTAAAGTATCAGCCGGTTGATATTACTTTCAACAAGTCAATAGAAATAGCAAGGGATGCAAGACCAGAATTAAAGCTTGCCGAACTTAAAGTAGAGAGCGCAAATCAGACCTTAAAACTCGTAAAAAAATCATACTTCCCGACATTATCGGTTGAAGGTCAATTGCAGATAGGCGGTAAAAGCTGGACAAACAACTACGGTTATAATCTTGGCGGATATTTAAACTTCCCGACCATAAACGGAATGCTTATCAAAAATGAAATTAAGGAAGCAAGATATTTGTATGACAAAGAAATTGCCAATGCAAAAAATACACAAAACCAGATTTATCTTGAAATTCAAAACGCATACTTGCTTCTTGAAGAAAAGAAAAATCAAATGCCCGTTGCAATGCTCGGAGTTAAACAGGCAAAAGAAAACTACGAGCTTTCATACGGCAGATACCGCGTTGGCGAAGCCAATCCGACAGAACTTAAAGATGCACAAATTAACTACCAGCAGGCTCAATTAAGCTACTATAACGCATTGTACCAGTACAATTCGGCAAAAGCATCTCTTGAAAAAGCAATAGGCAAAAATTTAACTGCAAATGCAAGCGATATAATTGAATTAGGGAAATAAATTATTTCTTTAACAAATGTTAACAATATGCCTTCAAAAAAAGCAATTTTTTTTGAAGGCTATACTTTATATATATGTAAGAGATAAATAAAGAGAGAGAAAAGAAAATGTTACCGACAACAGCAGAATCAAATAACAATACAGGCGGCAACGGCCAATTCGGAGCTTTAACAAGAAAGCGGACAAGAAAAGTTGAAGCAAAAGAATTTAATATAGAAGATTACAACTATCTTGCTCAAAAAGACAGAAGAATGCGTTTTAATAATTCAAAAGACCCGATTTATTACGTATTTGATGTAATCGAAAACAGGCCAATCTCAACTCTGGCAAAAGAATTTGTAAAAGATTCATTCTTTGAAGCAGTAAACTTTGTATCACAAGTCGTTAGATAATCAATAGGAAATTAGGAAAAAAGGAATAGCAAAAAAAGATGTTTTTTAAAGCATCTTTTTTTTTTTGCTATAATAATCTGGGAAAAAGAAAGGGTGTGCTATGAAAGAAAGAATTGTATCAGGAATGAGATCAACAGGGAAATTACATCTCGGACATTATCTGGGTGTAATACAAAACTGGGTTAAGCTGCAGCATGAATATGAAAGTTATTTCTTTGTAGCTGACTGGCACGCTCTTACAACCAAATACGATAAAACAGAAAATTTAAAGCAGGATGTAAAAGACGTTGTAATCGACTGGCTTGCATGCGGAATTGATCCGAATATTTCCACTATTTATGTACAGTCTTTAGTTCCTGAAATTGCGGAATTAAATATTTATTTGAGTATGGTAACCCCGCAAAACTGGGTGGAACGCGACCCGACTTTAAAAGATATGGCAAAAATTCTTCGGACAAAAGAAGGGGCAAATTCTCAAATAAGCTACGGTCTTATGGGTTATCCCGTTTTAATGAGTGCAGATATAATGATGTTCAATGCAACAGCAGTTCCTGTAGGAATTGATCAGGTTGCGCATATTGAGATAACAAGAGATATTGCAAGACGTTTTAATAACATATACAAAACGGAATTTTTCAAAGAGCCTAAACCGCTTCTTAACCACTGTTCGCTAATTTGCGGGCTTGACGGTAACAAAATGGGCAAATCTTTCCAAAATGATATTAAAATCTCCGACACGGAAGAAGTTACAGCTAAAAAAATAATGAGTGCCATTACTGACAGAAGCAGAATGAGAAAAGATGACCCGGGACACCCCGAAGAATGTGAAGTTGCATTCAAATACTGGAAAATATTCGGGACCGAAGAACAGGTAGGAAACGTAAAATGCGAATGTGAAAAAGGATTGCGCGGCTGTGCGGACTGCAAAAGACAGCTCGGAGCATTAATTAACGAAAAATTCGCCCCGATAAGAGAAAAACGCCGCTACTATGAAGCTCATCCTGAAGAAGTTCAAAAAATTATTCAGGAAGGTTCCGAAAAAGCACGAATTGAAGCACGCAAAATTTTAAATGAAGTAAGAAATATTATAGGAATGTACTAAAGCATCAGGCAGACACAATGATAAACGGAGTAGTTGTGTCTGCCTGCAATCCGCGACTATGACTTTGCCTGCGGGTTTTAAGTTTTTATTAAGCTGTTTCATAAAAATAGCCGCTGTTAACGGCCAATCTCATATTTGGTAAAAGGTTAATGTGTGTGTAGGAGAAAATAAAGAAAAAGAAAATGGTTTATACTTTATGTATTCCACAAGCGCAGATATCCTAAACATATATATAATATATATTTACAATTGTTAATATGTCATCTCCCAATTGTCATTAAGGATTTTACCAAAACATCCGAT
>ULKF01006922.1_pt1 | contig 12418 bp, 10 predicted proteins | sample 1951071 | NCBI WGS metagenome assembly ULKF01 (sample SAMEA4835492, study PRJEB28245) | human gut metagenome | biome: gut microbiome; material: fecal sample | place: Denmark | collected 2008
ATAACATTTCTATCAAAATGTTATGCTATCAGGCAGGATAACAGATACACGCAGAATAATAATGCTGGAAAAATTTAAAAAAAGTAATAAGTATTAAATATAATAGTAATTTGAAATATATATAACATTTTGATAGAAATGTTATGTTAAAGAAAGGAAAAGTATGATTGCGAAACACATCATTAATTGTACAGACAAACGCACAGCTATTAAACATTTTATAGCAAAAGGTTTTTCTCTTGCAGAAGTTCTTATTGTTGTAGCTTGTGTAATAGTAATTGCATTACTGTGTTTACAGGTACTAAAAAAGATTATACCGGATAGAGAAGCTCGTATGTTTAAAAAGGCATATAACCTAACTGCACGTCTTGTTCCTTCTATGGTACATGATGAAGATTTGTATCCGGAAGTTGACGGCAAAAATGCTCCTCAGTTTCTGGGCAATACTGAATGGGTTATTTATGAAGGCAAAAAATATGAAGGCACAACTAAGTTTTGTGGACTTTTTGCCGCAAAAATAAATGCGCTCTCTGAGGTAAGCTGTATTGCTAACGCCAGCCTTGATGGGAAAGCTACACTTAAAACAAATGACGGGATTGTTTGGGTTCTACCTATTACAGATTTCAAAGAATTAAAAACACCAGGTATAATTCAGATAGACACAAATGGTGCGAAGAAACCAAACAAAGACGGTTATGACAGATACAAAATATATGTTTATCAAGATGGAACTGTTTCAGATAAACCTATAAACATGCCGGATTTGCCGGCTATTCCGGATGAACCTGGCAATCCTGGTTCAAACACTTCTAGTAGCACTTCAAGTAGTAGTTCTGGTACATCATCTACTACTTCAAGCAGTTCTAGCGGGACTTCTAGTAGCAGCAGCTCTAGTACATCTTCCGGCACGTCATCTGGTACCTCAAGCAGTTCTAGTGGTACTTCTAGTAGCAGCAGCTCTAGTACATCTTCCGGCACATCGTCTAGTACTTCAACAACTTCGAATACTTCAAACAGCTCAATTACACCACCATTTATCCCTGAAAGAAATCTTGGTTTATCTTTAGATGGAAGTACCTGGATTTTATTCACTAAAAATATTGATGGGCCTAAAAAGAAAGGTTGGAAAAGAGTTTTACCTCAAAACTTGGCCAACGATACTTCACTGGTACTCAATTGGGTTAGCCATTATTACACTATAGCTTTAAATAGACAGGGGGTTGATCAGGATTGCCTTTACTCTGCATATTTAAGATTAAAATCGTTATATTCAGAAGGAATGCGCCAGATTTATACAGAATGCGCAAATGGAAAACCTTTAGAAAGAGGCAAAGGTGCAATGATATCATTCACTTTTGAAAACAAAACATACCAGGCTGCTTATGCTCAGGATGATGATGGTAAAGAATTTAATAAAAGCTTAAGTGCAGCATACCAAACGGCAAAAGCTAATCAGCTGGGTTTGTGGTTAAGAGTTTTAAGAGATCGATATAGATATGAGCTTGAGATAAATACAAAATGTATAACCGGCTTACTCCAGAAATTCTATGAGGAAGAATTGGATAAAAAATATAAATAATCTTGTAGAAAGAGGAATTAATTGTTATTAATTCCTCTTTCTCTATTGCTATGAATTCATTTTTCTGTTATTCTTGAAACGTAGATTAGGAAAAGAGGAGTTTTTTATGGATTTAATGAAGGGTAAAAAAGGTATAATCTTTGGTGTTTCTAATACACATGGTATAGCCTATGGTATTGCAAAACAGCTATTTGACGAAGGTGCTGATATTGCATTTACATACGCCGGCGAAGCTATGGAAAAAAGAGTTAAACCTATTGCAGAAAGTATGAACGCTAAGCTTATCATGAGCTGCGATGTTACAAAAGAAGAAGAAGTTGAAGCAGTATTCAAAGAATGTGAAAAAATATACGGTAAATTAGACTTTGTTGTTCATGCTGTTGCCTTTGCACCTAAAGAAGATTTGATGGGCAGATTTGTTGATACTTCTAAAGAAGGCTGGGATATCGCCCTTGGCGTTAGCGCATATTCTCTTGTAAGAGTTTGCAGACATGCTGAACCTCTTATGAACGAAGGCAGCTCTATTTTTGCATTAACATATCTTGGTTCTGTATTATCAGTTCCTAGCTACAATGTAATGGGTGTTGCAAAGGCTGCATTAGAATCTGCTATGAGATTCCTTGCTGTAGACTTAGGCAGCAAAGGTATTCGTGTTAACTGCTTATCTTCCGGACCGGTAAAAACACTTGCTTCAATGGGTATTGCAGGATTTTCTAAAATGCTTAAGGCTGCTACAATGAGAGCTCCAATGAAAAGAAATGTTTCTTTGGAAGACGTTGGAAAAGCAGGTTTATATCTTGCATCTGATTTATCAAGCGGTACTACTGGTGAAGTTATTTACGTTGACTGCGGATGTCATTCTGCTTACGCTTCAGCTGAAGAAATGGATGTTATCTCTAAAGCAGAGTAGAACTAATACTTTAAGCGGATTTGCATAAATATGCAAATCCGCTTTTATACAAAAAAAGATAGGATGTACATATGAAAAAAATATTATCAACACTTTTTTTATTAACAGTAATTCTCTTTAATGCTTTGCCATCTAAAGCTATAACATACAAAGAAGCAAGCGAAAGTAATAAACCTATGGCAATACTCGTATATGCAAGCTGGGTTGATAATCTGGAGGATATCAAAAAGGCTTTTAGTAACATGGAAAATAAATATAGCCAGTCTTACAATTTCGTTTATCTAGATATTGCATCTGAAGATACTAAACTTTTCAACCAGAAGTATCATATTTATCCAAACTTGCCATATGTCCTTTTATTTAAAGACAGAGGCAGAATATCAAGATATCTTCAGAAAAACTGTATAAACGATGAAGCTTGTTTTACAGAAAAACTTAATTTCTTTGCTAATTAAAGATTGTTTTTAGTATAATCTATGCCGCCAACGGCATTATATAAAGATATTGATGAGATAACATTGTCGATTTTTGCGGCAATGTTTCTCTGTTTAGCGACGTATAGATTTACTTCTGATTTCATTTCATCAAGCATCGAAGAATCTCCAATGCTAAATTGTTTTTCTGCTAATATATGCTTTTCCTTTTCAATAGAGTAATCTTCATCCGACTTTATAAGATTTGCCTTTGTTGTCTTTGCTTCTGCAAGAGCGTCATTAACCTCTTGAATTGATGTCAGTATAGTTTTTTCATAGCTCTCTACAGCTTTTTTATATTCGTACTTATTTATTCTATATCTTGCCATTTTAATTCCTCCGGTAAATATATCCCAACGAGGAGCTATCCCGGCATTAGCAAGAAAAGTTTCTCCTGCAAACATTCTATTCCATTTATAGGCATTAAAACCAAGATTGCCGTAGAGTATAAATTTGGGAAGAAAATCACGCCTTGCAACTCTTACATCAATACCCGACTTTTTCACATAATCTTCCGAAGAAATTAAGTCTGGTCTGAATTGAATAATAGTTGTAGAAAGAGTTTCAGGAGTTTGAGGGGAAGATATCGACTGATAATCAGAAAGCTCAATTGCTTTATCAGTATTGAGGCCTAGCAGAACAACAGCCTCATCATTCAATATTTTTTTGTTTTCCTTAAGCTTATTCAAATCTTTTTCAAAATTAACTAATATCTGCTTTTCATCTAAAACTTCGTTTATTGAAGCCAGTCCCGAATTATACTTCTTTTCAGTCATGCTTACAATATTTTTTTGTAAATCAATGATTTTTAAGAGATTTCTTTCAAGTTCATCCATTTTAATCAAATTATAATAATCAGCTGCAAAACTAGAGGTTATATAAATATATGCAGCTCTTTCCTGCTGTTTTGCAATTTCTGCCTGTTTTTTGGCACTCTTACGGTTCAAATAATTCTGCCCCCATATATCAATTTCATATGAAGCATTCAGAGGCAAAAATATTTCATTTTGAATATATTTAGGAATTACGACAGAGCCAAATTGTGTTCGCGGTCCTCTGAAAACTCTGGATACACTTCCGTCAAAACCTAATTGAGGAAGCTGATTTGCTCCGGCTAGTCTAATATTTTCTTCAGCTTGCTTTGTTTTTAAAGCTGCTATTCTCAGGTCATGATTATTTTCATATAATGTCTGGAAATGATTAATTAACACTTCATCATTATAATTCTTCCACCAGTCCATATTCATATAATCCAGACGGTTTGTACATTCTTTTGCACCAACCGGGAGTGAAATTAAAAATAAACTTATAATTAGAATTTTTTTAAATGTCATATTTACACTTATCCTTCTTGTGTTATTATGATAACACAAAGGGATTTTATGAAACAAGATATTTTATTAGAACAAAAAATTGGCTTAAGACTCTCTAGAATAGGGCTATTATCTAAGATTTTTGCAGGCCAGCAGTTTGTAAAAAATTGTTTTGATATTACTCCTGAACAATTTACTGTACTATATACACTTAAAATAAATAATGGTATGTATCTGCGCCAGCTTGCATGCGTTACTCTTAAAGACAGACCCAATATAACAAGAATTGTTTCTATACTTGAGGCAAAAGAATACTTAACATCTGCAATAGATAAAGAAAAAAGAATGGTGAAAAAGTTATACATCACTGAAAAAGGATTAGATGTGTGCGAAAAAGTACTTCCTTCAATATTAAATATCTGGCAGGATACAGTGGCAAATATTTCAGAGGAAGAAATAGAAAAATTTTTGAAAACGTTAAATAAAATAGAAGTTAATTTAAAAGACAAGGTTGTAATACAAAATTAGGTGAGATTATGGCTAGAAAACATGAAGACAAGAATAATAAAGATTTTATAAAAAAAGCAAAAGCAAGATTAAAAAAAAGACGTCCGGAATATAAGAAAAAACGTGTAATAGTACCATCCATAACAGGTGTTATATTAATTATACTAGGTATTGTAGCTGCAATACACTCTACTTATTTTCAGTCAACAGATGATGCATTTGTAGAAGGAAGACTTGTGTCAATTGCTCCAAGGGTTGCAGCACCGGTCGTAAAACTGCTTGTAGACGATAATCAGGAAGTTAAAACAGGCGATTTACTGGTAGAGCTCGATCCGAAAGACTTTGAAGTTGCATTAGATCAGGCAGAAGCTAAGCTTGCAGAAGCAAAAGCAGGTTTAAATATTGCTGTTAAGCAGGTTGATGAGAGTTCATCCAAAGTTAACAAGTCTTATGAAGATATTACATCTGCCTCTTCAAAGCTTGATTTTGCCCAAAAAGATTTTGCAAGATATAAAGACCTGTACAAAGATGGAATTGTATCAAAGCAGGCTTATGAAAGAAGTAAAACTGCTCTAGAAGTTGCAGAGGCAGAGTTTAATGCAGCTCAGGAAAACTCTATGGCCTCAATGCATGCTCTTGATTCAAATAGAGCTAAAACACAGGCTGATGAAGCACTAATCAAACGTCTTGAAGCAGAAGTAGAACAAGCAAAATTGAATTTGCAATACACCAAGATTTACGCCCCGCAGTCCGGTAAAATTGCAGCCAGAAGTGTAGAAAAAGGTAATTATGTTAATATCGGTCAGCCTTTAATGAATATTGTACCGGAGCAGGTTTGGGTAGTTGCTAATTTTAAAGAAATTCAGCTTACTCATATGAAGGAAGGGCAAAGCGTAAGGATTAAAGTGGATACATATCCCGGCAAAAGATTTAAGGGCCATGTTGAAAGTATTCAGCGCGCCACAGGAGCTAAATCAAGCTTATTTCCGCCGGAGAATGCTGTAGGCAGCTACGTAAAAATCGTACAGAGAGTTCCTGTCAAAATATTGTTTGATGAAGATATCTCAGGTTATAACATTGTTCCTGGTATGTCAGTTGTACCAAAGGTAAGAATTAAAGATGGAAGAAAAGAAAATTAACCCGTTTATAATAGCTATCGCAGTACTTCTACCATCATTTCTGGCACTGGCTGCGTCATCTGGAACTAATGTAAGCCAGCCGCATATAGCAGGTTTTTATGGTGCAACTCAATATGAAGCAAATACCGTTATCACCTGTTACATAATATCAGGAGGCCTTATGCTTCCGGTTACAGGTTATCTTGTAAGGCTTATAGGCAAAAAGTTATTATTTATATATAGTATCATTGTATTTGCTATAGGCTGCCTGCTCTGTGTAATTTCGCCAAATCTTCAGGCGCTTATTGGTGCACGAGTTATTCAAGGTATTGGAAGCGGCTGTATATTGCCTTTATGTCAGGCAGTTCTACTTGAAGTTTTTCCAGAAGAACAACGCGGGGTTGCTATGGGATTATTCGGAGTTGCAGCAATGTTTTCACCGCTTGCAGGCCCTTTTATTGGAGGTTATTTAACTGATAACTACTCATGGCAATGGATTTTCATTATAAATATCCCATTGTGTCTTTTATCTTTATTATTAGTCAAACTGTTTGTTCCAGATGAACAGCCGGTTAAACAAAAATATAACAAAAAATTTGATATCTTCGGGTACGCTTCTATCGTAATAGCAATGGGATGCCTGCAGGTTGTACTTGACAAAGGACAGCAGCATAACTGGTTTGATGAAACCTGGATATGCTGGTTATCAGGTATTTGTATATTTTCCTTCGTGTTTTTCTATGTTTGGGAGCTTGAATATAAGTATCCTGTAATTGATATCAGAGTATTTAAGGACAGAAATTTTCTGTTCGGTACCTTTGCAAGCGCATTTATAAATGTTGTTTTATATTCTACTCTGCTGCTTGTACCAATGTTCGTGCAGAGTTTAATAGGCTATAGTCCTTCTATGTCAGGACTTTTAATGTTTCCAAGAGCAGTCGTCTGCTTTATCGGCTTGATTGCAGCTGGAGAAATATCAAAATACGTTGAAGGCAGACTGCTTGCTATAATAGGATTTATAATAATTGCAATTTCACTTCTTATGCTTACACAAATGAACCCGAACTCTTCTATGGAAAGCATTATTCTGCCTAATATACTGCTTTGTATTGGAGTTCCTATTGCATTTGTACCAATTACAGCGCTGTCGTTTCAAACTTTGCCGGCGTCTAAAAATGCTGATGCAGCTGCATTGCATGCTCTTTTTAAGAATATATTAACAGCAATGTCAACTTCAATATCTTCTACATTTATTGCAAGAGTATCACAGGTTTATCAAAATTACTTTGTAGGGAATTTATCACCACATAATCCGATGTTCCTGTGTAAATTTACAGCACTTCAGCACAAATTTATGCGGTATTATCCGAGTGTTGTAGCATCCAGAAAAGCTGACGGAATGCTGTATAAACAGCTTTTAGCTCAAGCCCGGCTTGCTTCCTTCTTTGATATTTTTACAATCCTTGCACTATTAATGCTCTTTGCTATACTGTTAGTGCTGCTTCTAAAAAATAAACCTAAAAATGTAAAGAATTGTAAATAAATATTTAAAGACTGAAATTCATCCTAAAAATATTACTTTATTAATATATAAAGTTGAAGATACGATGATATAAGAAAGGATGGCAATATATGGTTGCAGAAGCAAGCGGAGCTGGCAAAACTAATGGTGCAAATCCTGTATGGTTTGATTTTGCTCAAAAAGATGCAGCACCAAAAGAAACTGAACAGCAAAAATTACAAAAAACTAACGTATGGGACTATGCAAACGCAATGCAAGCCGGTGCCTATATGGGCTAAAGATTAAGAAAACCTGAAGTTAAACTTCAGGTTTTTTATTATATAATACACATATGAGAGAATATGAAAAAATGATTGCCGGGTTAGATTACTACCCGATGAATGACGAAGAGTTAGTAGAATTAAGAAGAATCTCACTGGAAAAGACCAGAGAATTCAATGCTGAGCCTGATGCTGACAAGCGTGAAGCTATTTTGAAATCTTTTTTAGGAAAAATGGGAAAAGGGTGTTATATTACTCCAAGCTTGTTTTGTGATTATGGCTGCAACCTTGAACTAGAAGACAATGTCTATTTTAATGCAAACTGTGTCGTTCTTGATTGTGCTAAGGTTAAAATCGGTGAAAACACATTTGTTGGGCCGAATACACAATTTTACACACCTATACACCCGCTGGATTACAAAACAAGAAATACTTTTATTGAATCTGCAAAGCCAATAACTGTAGGCAAAAACTGCTGGCTGGGTGGAAGTGTTGTTGTACTTCCAGGAGTTACAATAGGTGACGGATGCGTTATAGGAGCCGGAGCAGTTGTCACAAAGGATATTCCGGCAAATTCTCTTGCGGTAGGAAATCCTGCAAAGGTAATAAAAACTATTGAACAAAACTAAGACCGGTAAAATACCGGTCTCTTTTTCGCAATTTATTTAATGTTTGCTTAGTCATGGACTTTTTGTTTAAAAGCGTGCTCTTTTCTGTCATTTTCCAAATTTGGTGTGTCTATTTCGAAGACATAAGCATCTGCAGGTGCAAGATTTACTCTTAACTCGTTTTCGCTTACCTGGAATTCACTTGTTTCGCCATATTCAGGCACCATGTTTTCTAATTTCTGTGTTTCTTTTAAACCAGGTATTTCGATAATCCCTGTTACATTTCTATTTGGATTTTTATTTGCAACTACAAGTATAGTTCTGCCATTGTTATGTCTAGCATATGTAATAATCTGGTCATATTTATCTTCACGTTTATCAAGTTCTATAAAACTGCTGTTTCTATCTGCCAGTACGTCCAGATTTTCACTTCTCATCTTGAGAGCACCTTTCATGACTCTTTCTATATCAGGACAATCACCACCAGGCTTTCTAGAAAGATTAAACAGAGCTAAACGATATCTATGCTCGTTCATCAATGTTTTTTCAGTATAGGTTTCAATATTTTCTGTATCTCTATATTTATAATCATAATAGTCACCAGTCTGGAAACCATCAATAAAATACGGATTACACATTGGGATTGTTGACTGTAAAATTGTAGTTAGCTTACAGAAATTTTCTCCGCCGTGAATCATTGAAGAACTGTCATCGTGTGTCAAGAATGAACCAATTACACTCTTCCCTGCCGGTAGTCTATGAGATAAGTCTAAGTTTAATTTTACATAGTCATTAAAATCCGAACAATTTCTCCAGTCATGGAATATATGATACTGTCCATAATATTCATCAAAGCCAGCTCTTAATAAATCTTCCGGTCTATCATAAGGCATATTTACCATTGGAGAAGCACATTCATATGTATAGCTTTCAGCAAGCCACGCAAATTCTGGATCTCTTTTTCTTGAATAATTAATTAAAACATCCCAGAATTCAGGCGGTTTTGCTCTTGCAACGTCAGCTCGTATACCATCAATACCAAGGTCAATACAAGCATCTACATATTGCTTATGCATTTCCAATAATTTTGGATTTAAAGTTCTTTCTGCCTCATCTGCCCATGGCTCAAACATTCTAATATCAGCCCAGCCCTGAGGTGTTTTATCTTCACCGTTCCTTCCATATGCCATAAGTTCAGGTTCTGCTTCAAACATATCAACAGATGCGCAGCTTGGAAGATCTAACATAACTCTGATACCGCGTTTATGGCATTCATCAATTAAAGCCTTGAATTGTTCATCAGGGGTTCTAGGATCATTCTTATCAACAATCATTGGATCTATAGCAAGATGTCCATCGTCAGTTACGTATTTTGCAGGAGAATAAAGCGAACCTGCAGTACCCATTGCATTCTTCTTTCCTGGCGGATGAATTGGAAGAATATGTATTGTATTAATGCCATCAGCTTTTAATTCATCCAATCTTGAAATTGCACTTAACAAAGTACCGCATTTTTCACCTGTACTCAACGTTACTTTATCATCGCCGTTTAAATCCTGAGCTGTAAATGTTCTTGGGACAATAGCAAGCATTACAGCCTGATTATTCTGAATCATTGTCCTCAAATTATTTTTATAAGGTGCTTTATTAGCAGCCGCTAAATCAATCTTTTTAACTGCAGGAGCATTTAAGCGCGCCAGATTTTCAAGATATTTTGCAGATACATTACTATCTGCATTCTTTTCTTCTGAAGGCTTACTAACCAACGGCTGCTGTGCTGCAGCAGCTCTGAAATTAACTGGCATAATTTTAGCTATTTGCATCATCATTCACCTGCTTCTGTATATTTTGAGGATTTCTTATTTTACCAAAACCAAACTGCGCCAGAATAGCTGTACCAAAGACTGCCCCGCCAATGCCTGATGCTATTCTTAGCCATTTTTGATTACCATATCTTTTTCCTGCAGCATTTTTAATCAAGTCTACCGGATTTTGTGCAACAAGATTAAATTTAGCCATTCTTGTACGGGATGATTTTGTATAGTTGTTAACTGCATCGCCGTTTAAAATATGCTGAGGTTTTGTAAAATCTATATTATTATTGCCTATAATATCCTGAAATCTTTGAATATAAGATTTTAAACGACCTTGGATATTTCCGGAAGCTAAATCTTTTGATGCGTCTAACCCTTTCTGAGTAGTATTATCCAAATTAGGAAGCCAAATTGTACGCATCAAATCTTTATAATACTCAGGATTATTAATCGTATTAAGCTTCAATGTATGATCTGAAGATGTTGCTGTCATTAAAGCTTCTTTACCTTTTGCAAGAATCTCTTTGTCATATCCGCCTTCCGGAATTGGACGTTTATAGACATCAAATAAATGTAAAATTCTATTGAATGAATTATTTGCACCTTGATATCTTTCAACGATTCTTGAAATTTCCAGATTTTTAGAAGAACCTACACCTTTTGAATTATATTTAGCATATTCCAGACGTCCGGCATCATCTAAATTATCCCAATATTTAATACCTGCATACTTATCTTTTTTAACACCATCAAGAAATTCATACAAATCTTTTCTTGATTTAACTGAATTTGACAGAGTAGAAACATCTTCTTTTACAAGCCTGTCAATTGTATTCTTGAATTTTCCAATGTTATTAAGACGTTTTGCAGTATTGTTGTAATTGTTTTCAATTCCTGATATCAAATCTTTCATATGAGAAGCTGTATCATTTTTGCCATTAAGGTTAACTTCCATCTCTGACATAACTTTAGAAAGTTTTTCAATAGCTTTTTGATATTTTACTTCATCTTTTGTCAAAGCTTCAAGTTTCTTTTCAAAGATTTCCTGAGCATATTTATCAGACTCACTGATTTGTTTTAAATCTTTATATTTAATATCAAGTACATCTAAGAGCGTACTTTCAAATTTACCGTAAGAACGAGCAATTACAGTTTCCGGAGCATACTCAATCTTGAACGATTTACATTTATCCAGAACTTTTTGATTTTCTTTAAATTCTCCCATAACTTTTGCAAAATCAACAACATCTTTGATATTGTTTTCACTTACATAATTTGAGGAATTACCTTTAATCTTTTTAGATATGGAGTCTAATACTTCATTTTCATAAGCTTTAAGAGCAGTTTTAGAAATTCCGGACTCATTTTCCATATTCTTTTCGAAAAGTTTTCTAAATTCACCTTTGATATTTTGCAGCTGCTCTTCAGTTATTTCTTTTGAACCGGCTTTTCCTAAGATTTCATTTATTTCAGAAGTTGATGGAACAAAAACTTTTTCTAAAGTTGCCCTATTTCTTGAGGATAAATTTTCCTTAATAGAACCAGCTATATCATCAGCAAGATTGTCAGGAAGCAAATAAGATTTTACTCCATTTTTCTCATTCATAAAGATTTTTTCAAGATCAGCTTTAATCCCCTCAGAAGCATTTGCATCCATATTTTTTGTAAACAGCTTCATCAGGTTATCAAACTCTGCCTTTGGCAATTCTTGATTTTTATAATTAACTAATATTTTTTCAACATCTTTGCTTAGTTTATTAGCAGGAATGCTATTTATTTGCTCGGACATTTTTTCAGTAACATTAAGAGCATGATTAATTTTAGAATTATAGCGGGAATTTCTTGCTTTTTCTAATGCCGGAGCAATTAATTTTTCCAACCCGCAGCATATTAAAGCTGAGAATACAGGTACAGAAGCCGCAGTCATCATCCAGAGGGTATTATTCTGAATACCAATTTTTCTCATTTGTTCTTTTGTTAAATCATCTCTGTTTTTAACACCTCTAGGGATACCAAGTCTATCACCTATGATATCTAAATCTTCCCCCGGATAATCCCCTTGATACATATCAAAAGGAATATAATTAGGGTCTTGGAGTACAGATTTTTTACGGCCTTGATCATCAATATATTCTTTTCCGATATCAAATCCCTGAACAATTCTTGAAGGAGCATTTATTGCGACTTGCGGATAAATAGACATTGCTGCTAAAAATGCACCCAGACCGGCATATTCCATGATTCTAACCATAGGATTTTTTGTTCTTGCCGCAAGCATAGTTGCAATTCCGATACCGCCCAGCTTAAGCCCTAC
>ULKF01032480.1_pt1 | contig 12170 bp, 8 predicted proteins | sample 1951071 | NCBI WGS metagenome assembly ULKF01 (sample SAMEA4835492, study PRJEB28245) | human gut metagenome | biome: gut microbiome; material: fecal sample | place: Denmark | collected 2008
TTTATATTTGTATGCAATATCAGTTTGCAGCACGTCTCTTCTCAACAAGCTTCTCCACAGGGGTTGTGAGATACATTATGGAGAGCATCAGTGTACAGCAGAACCAGATGATAGGCTCTGTGATGGTAACTCCGAGATATCCAAGTCTTGGAGTGAGTATCATAACCGCAAGTACCTTTCCAACCAATTCTATAGTGGATGACATAACTGGAACGATCTTCCTGCCCATTCCCTGCATTGCACATCTCAGAACGAACAGAGGACCAAGTACATAGAAGCACGTCACGCCGATCCTTACATATCTCACGGCCGGATCTATGATGGCACTGGCAGATGTACCTGCAACCAGCTTTATAAGTGCCGGGCTGAGCAGCCAGCCGAATATTATCATGACAGTGGTTATGATCGTGTTTATGATGATCGCAGCCCTCACACCCTGATGTACCCGGTCGTATCTGCCTGCGCCCATATTCTGGCTTACATATGTCGTCACGGCATTTCCTACTATATATAACATGAACATGAGGATATCAAATATCTTTCTTGCCGCTGTGTGGGCGGTTACTATATCAGTTCCGAGTCCATTGATGGCTCTCTGGAGTATGACCGTTCCGATGTTCACTATACAGCTCATAAATCCCATGGCAAGTGCGGACTGTATGAGGTCTGACCGGTCACTCTTCTCTACGGAGTATTCATCCTTCTCCGGAATCAGATGCTTGGCCTTCACAAGTATATAGATCAGGGCAAGTATGCCCGCCAGCGCCTGTGATATATCGGTGGCGATGGCTGCACCTCGTACTCCCATGTCAAATGCCCTTATAAACATAAGATCCAGAACAATATTGAGGACAACTGATATACCGAGGAATATAAGAGGCGTCTTGCTGTCTCCGACTGCACGCAGTATGTTGGCGCACAGATTATATAATGAACAGAATATGATTCCAACGAGTATGATTATAACGTAGCTTGCTGCCATATCCAGTATGTCGTCTGGTGTTTTGAGAAGTACCAGGATAGGCCTTATAAATATGAGACTCAGAACGGTCAGGACAATGGATGCCAGCAGTGTCATGATGGCCGATGCACCGATACATCTTCTCATATTGTGATAGTCCTTTGCACCATAGTATTTGGCTATAGGGATGGCAAGTCCCATGGTTCCGCTGTTGAGGAAGCCTATTATCATATTCGAAATGACTGAGGTTGCGCCAACCGCGGCGAGTGCCTGTGAGCTTACGTAGTTGCCCACGATGGCTGAGTCTGTAAAACTGTATAACTGCTGTGCGATCTGTCCCAGTATCATAGGAACAGCAAATAACCATATGACTTTCATTGGCTTTCCGACTGTTAGATCTTTCATATATAATAAACCTCCTTAATTTTTGCGCCTGATATTCGATTGTACAACAGTTCGCGATAAAGTCAATGTGGTTTTTGCTTAATTTTAAAGAAAAATGTTTTATTTTGTTATATAAAATGTTATGTTAAAGTGTAACGATTAAAAATGGCTTGATTGTGCATACTAACATTTGACATATATTTATAGAAAGAAATGGAAAATATGGAAAAGAATAACAGACAAAAAAATAAGCGTAACAGGAAGAGACATGCGGAGCTCGAGAGAATGGTGTTATACGCAGTGGGCGTCATTCTGCTTGGACTGGTCATAGGCCTTGCTGTGAAAAACTATAGACTTAAGAGCAAACTGGATAATCATAATGAAAAGGACTCGGTTGCCACAGGAACATCGGCGGACAGTGATAATACGAATGGCGATGCCTCAGCAGCAACAACAGAAAAGGTTGCGGAACTCAAGGTTCAGGGAACTGTGGAATGTACGGACATAGCGGTTCCGGCGACTGAGCAGGAAGAGAATTATAATGGCGAGGATCTGGCGGACAATGGCTGTCCATACGCCATCAAGATAAACAGACAGGAAAATATAGTTACTATATACAAGCTGGACGCTGCTGGATATTACACTGTTCCGGTAAAGGCAATGCGCTGTTCGGTATCACCGGTGGGAGAGACTCCTGTCGGACTGTTCAACATACAGCTCAAGTGGGACTGGCTTGCACTGTTTGACAACTGTTATGGACAGTATGTGTCACAGATAGATGGCGACACCCTGTTCCATTCCGTGCCTTATCTGGACACCACAAAGGATTCGCTTGAGACATGGGAATTCAACAAGCTTGGAACCGGGGCATCACTGGGATGCGTCAGACTGTGCGTTGCAGATACCAAATGGATATATGAGAACTGCGAGTCTGGAACATATGTTGATATATTTGACAGTGACTATTATGGCCCGCTGGGAAGACCTGTGCCGGTGACCAGACTGGATAACACTGATGAGACCGGATGGGATCCGACAGACATGGTTGAGGAGAATCCGACCGCAGGAACAGCCGTGATATACGGTGCGGAGAGCCACAGCATAAACCAGGGCGAGAACTATGACACAATGGCGGGAATATGGGCCTTCAATTCACAGCGTGAGGATGTAACGGATCAGTTGAAGGTTGAGGGAACCGTGGACAATATGAAGCTGGGAAAATATACAGTAAAGTACAGCTTTACAGATCAGGGCAGTGAGATATGTAAGAGTATCGAGATAACAGTGGAGGATGATGAAGCTCCTGTTATAACAAGGGTTCCTGTGGAGATAAAGCTGGAGAGTTACAATGGACAGGCTGATGAGCTTGCAGATCTTGTTGCATCTTATGTGAACGCACAGGATGGTGATACACTGATAAGGACAGGAGTGGCCACAGATGGCAATGGCAAGACTCTGGATGGACAGGCACTCACAAGTCTTGGACAGGACGTTATATGTGTGGCTGTTAACAAAATGGAGTCCAATGCGGGCAGCTATACAGTTGTGTGCTGTGCGCAGGACAGCAGCGGCAACAGATCATCCTATCACACAGTCACAGTCACCGTTGAAAAGTAGAGGTGGATCATGGCAGACAGGAAAAGTACAATTTATGATCTCGAAGCAGAGAAGATAAAAGAAAAGATAATCATATTTGCCGCCGATACAGGTGGATATACACAGAAAGAGGTCTCCTTGGAGATCCAGGCATCCCTGGATGAGCTCACGGAGCTCATAGACACAGCCGGAGCCGAGGTCGTGGGACGGCTGGTGCAGAACAGGGACCGCATTGCAAATGACTTGTATCTGGGAAGAGGAAAGGTTGAGGAGCTCAGGGAGATGATATATGAGCTGGGCGCCACAGGAGTGTGCTGTGATGACGAGCTGTCACCGGCACAGTTGATGAACCTTCAGGACGCACTGGACATAAAGGTTATGGACAGGACAATGGTCATTCTCGATATATTTGCAGCACATGCTGGAAGCTACGAGGGCAAGCTGCAGGTGGAACTTGCACAGCTTAAGTTCAGAGCCACCAGACTTGTTGGTATGAGGGATTCATTGTCGAGACTTGGCGGTGGAATCGGAACGAGAGGACCGGGAGAGAAGAAGCTGGAGATAGACAGACGAGTCATAAGGGACAGGATCTCCAGACTGAAGGCGGAGCTCAGGAACGTTGAATCCCAGAGAAGCCAGCAGAGAAAGCAGAGACAGAGGAGCGCTGTGCCGGTTGTGGGCATAGTAGGATACACAAATGCGGGCAAGTCGACCCTGCTGAATGCACTCACGGGGGCAGGAGTATTACAGGAAGACAAATTATTTGCGACCCTTGATCCTACGACAAGAGGATACAAGCTGCCGGGGGGACAGAACATACTGCTCACCGATACGGTCGGTTTTATAAGGAAGCTGCCGCATCATCTGGTCGAGGCCTTTGGCTCCACTCTGGAGGAGGCAAAATACTGTGATGTCATCCTTCATGTTGTGGACGCATCGGATGAAAACTGGGATAAGAACATAGAGACGGTGTACGGCACATTAAAGCAGCTCAAGATAGATGAGAATTCGGGAAAACCTGTGATAACTGTATTCAACAAGATAGACAGAATATCAAAGGATGATCTGGTGGGTGTGCGCGATCTGAGAGCGGACAAGACTCTGTATATCTCGGCTGCCACGGGACAGGGACTCCCGGAGCTTGCCAGTGCGATAGAGGAAATACTTAGAAATCAGAAGTCATATATAAGGCATACATTTGCATATTCTGAAGCAGGGCTCACAGGACTTATACACAAATACGGTGAGATCCAGACAGAGGAATATCTGGACGATGGCATATTTATAGAAGCTTATGTTCCAAAGTCAATACTTGGAAAACTTGGACTCAGTTTCGACGATGAAGCTGATTTTTAGTGCCAGCAATGTGGCGTATCAGGCGTTAACGTGCCATTTCACATTGCTTACATAATATGAAGAGATAATAAAAAATGTTTACATTTTATAAGTATTTGTGTAAATTTACAGAGGAAGGATAATGGTTATTCACACAGAAAGGGAGATATTATGAGTGATAATAACATGAATCAGATGCCGGACGGAATGAATCCTAACGGCGCCGATGGTCCACAGCCATCACAGAATCAGCAGGGTGATGCGGGTCAGCAGTATGCAGGACAGTATGGTCAGCAGCAGTACGGAGCAAACCAGCAGTACGCAGCGAATCAGCAGTATGCAGGACAGTACGGCCAGCAGCAGTATGGAGCAAACCAGCAGTACGCAGGACAGTACGGCCAGCAGCAGTATGGAGCAAACCAGCAGTACGCAGGACAGTACGGCCAGCAGCAGTACGATGCGAACCAGCAGTACAATGCAGGTCAGCAGTACGGAGCAAACCAGCAGTATGCAGGACAGTACGGCCAGCAGCAGTACGATGCAAATCAGCAGTTTGCGGGGCAGCAGTTTGCAGATCAGTACGGTCAGCAGATGAATGCACAGCAGAGTGTATATGATCAGACCGTGAACATGTACGGTGATCAGGCGCACAAGCCTGAGTCTCCAAAGAAGAGAAAGGGTATCAAGATAGCCATAATAGCAGTTGTGGCAGCGCTTGTTATCATAGCAGCATTTGTTGTTGTATTCTTCGTGTTCATCAAGAAGAGTCCTAAGGATGCGGTTAAGGACGCGATGGAGAACACAGCAAAGGAACTTGAGAACAATAATATTGTGGGTATCGTCGGAGCAGATGACATAGATGTCGACAAGCTGGACGTTCAGTCAGATTTTACCATCGACAAGGTTGCCGGAGATGGTAAGCTCGACGGTTCAACATTTACATTTGACGCAAGCACAGCCAAGAGCGACGGACAGAACAGCTTCAAGCTTGATTCTTCCATGACACTGGCAGGCGAGACAGTCAGTGCGGATGTTGTAATGATCGGTCAGACGCTCTATATGTCATGTCCTGATCTCTTTACCAAGACATTTTCATTTGACATGAACAGTGTTATGGCAGAGCTCGACAGCAAGGATGCGGGAGCCGGCGGTTCAGTTGACAGCGAGGCTCTTCAGAAGATCATAGATGAGGATCTCAAGCCGGCTGCAGATAAGCTTGCAGAGTCCATAACATATGAGAAGGTCGGCAAGGATGAGTTTACAAATGCAAATGGCAAGACTATCAAGGCAGACCACTACACAGTGACAATCACAACAGACGCTATAGATGAGTTCTCACAGGCACTGGTTGACTGTCTGAACAAGTACATGGACAGCAATCTGTCAGATGATATGATGGATCAGATGGGTGTTACAAAGGATCAGCTCAAGCAGTCCATCGGCACTATTCCATCTCTGGTCAGCGCAGTAATGACAAAGGATGCCGTTGCAAATGTATACGTAGAAAACGACAAGGTGATCCGTGTTGACTGGGATTATGATCTTGCAGCAGCAGGCGTTAAGATTTCATTCACAGCAGATTACATGGGTGACGGAAATGTCACATCAGATGCTGTAACAAAGATAGCACTTACATACGGTTCAGATGTAAATATAGAGCTCAAGAGTGAGTCAAAGACTGACACATCAGGAGATAAGATATCAACTGACAAGAAGTACACATTATCAGCAATGAGCGGCGGAGAGAGCCAGGAGTTCACAGGAAATGTGACATCAGACTATGACAAGAACAGCGGTAAGATGAGTGGAAGCATATCTGTTGATGTACAGGGTGAGACTGCTCAGGCTGCATTTGAGGGTGTCCTTGCAGATGTCAAGAAGGGCGAGTCATTCAGCATAAATGATGCAAAGCTCACAGTTACAGTATCAGGCGAGGATGTTCTTCAGTGCTCAGGAAATCTCAAGGTAGCAGAGAAGGACAACAAGATAGAGGCTCCTGCAGCAGGAGATGTGGTTGATTACTCAGTTCTCAACAGTGATGATGTAGATCAGTACATCAACATGGATAAGATGGAAAAGATCGTATCAGCATGGAGCGAGATATTTGACTCAGTAAGTGTTGACAGCAGACTTGACGGAAAGTTCGGCACCGACTCAAAGGATACTGAGGAGGAAGAGCCTGAGACAACAGAGGCAGCTACAACAGAGGAAGCAACCACAGAGAAGTCAAATGACAGCACAGAGGAGGAAGACCTTTCAAAGGTTACATTAAGCCTTGGCGATAAGTCAGTAAAGATCAATGATCCAAAGGGATACGAGAGAAGCTATGCTTCAGAGTATACCATATCTTATAATGATGAGAAGGGCGATGTATATGCAAGCTATTCTACATATACACACTATTCAGCAAGTGATCTTGTGAAGAACATGAAGGATACTTACACAGAGTATTACAACGATGAGAACTCCAAGGTCAACGAGATGACAGATGGCACAGTGAAGGCAAAGGATGGCACAGAGGTAACATATCTTGTGATACAGCTCACATCATATGATATGGACAGAACAGAGGTGCTGTTGGTATATCCTACAGGCGAGGATGTAGTTACATGTTCTATCAGCTACTGGGATAAGGTCGACAAGGTTGACGCGCAGAAGCTGTGTGAGACATTCATGGATGCAATTGAGATAAAGTAATAGCTGTACAGCGTGCAGGGAAAATGTGAAAAAGGCAGGAGACAGTGATGAAGGTCGTTAATGTGAAGAATGTGGCGATAGGAGAGGGAATGACTAAGATCTGTGTACCTCTGGTAGCTCCGACGGATTATGATGTGGACTATCAGTTGAGGATCATAGCGAAGTCGGAACCAGACATGGTGGAATTCAGAGCGGATATGTACGAGAAGTGCTTTGACAGAGAGGCACTTATGAAGACTCTGGCTAAGATCCATGATAAGCTGGGGCAGTTCCCTATTATATTTACATTCCGAACAAAGGGCGAGGGTGGCTGCATGGAGGCAACACTCAGCCAGTATCACGACCTTCTTATTGACGCTATAGACAGTGGATATATAGACATCGTGGATATAGAATATTTCTCCGACATGGAGATTGTGGATGAAGTCATAGCGGAGGCTCATTCCAAGGGCGTGTATGTCATAGTGTCCAATCACGATTTCAAGACTACTATACCTATGGAACAGATAGTTGACAGATTTAAGTCCATCATATTCACAGGTGCAGATATAGCCAAGATAGCCATGATGCCTGAGGAGGGATCGCAGGTCGTAGATATGATGCAGGCTGCAAAGGAACTGCAGGATAGTGGAAATCAGACCCCTCTCATAGTTATATCCATGGGTGAACTTGGTGTGGAGACCAGAACCGCAGGAGAGATGTATGGCAATTCGGTGTCATTTGCCACAGCGGGCATACCTTCTGCCCCTGGACAGATATCTGTGGATGCACTCAGGAGCCAGCTCACCATGATACATCACATTATAGCTGGTAAATAATAATAATTATATGATGCTATTATTCTGGAAGTCACGGATGAATGCCGTGGCTTCCATTTTTTTAGTGTTGTGTGGCTTGTTTCGCAGATATATGGTATTATGACATAAATGTTCCGGGGCCTTGTATGGCAGACGGCGGCTAAGGAGATAAGAATATATGGAAGAAAAGATACACAAGAGGAGAGTGCACTACAGTGGCACCCATCCGAAGAGGTTTGAGGAGAAATACAAGGAGCACGATCCTGAAAAATATGCGGATACGATAGAGAAAGTCATAAGCAAGGGAAGTACCCCGGCAGGGATGCACATTTCAATATGTGTAAATGAGATACTGGATTTCCTTCAGATACAGCCGGGACAGCAGGGGCTTGATGCGACACTGGGCTATGGTGGTCACACAAGGCGTATGCTTGAGAAGCTTCAAGGAAAAGGTCATATGTATGCACTGGATGTTGATCCTATAGAGATAGTGAAGACGAAGCAGAGACTGGCGGAGGCCGGCTACGGTGAGGATATACTCACGATAAAGCAGACAAATTTCAGGAATATCGACCAGGTGGCAGAGGAGGCCGGGGGATTTGATTTTATCCTTGCGGATCTTGGAGTGTCTTCCATGCAGATAGACAATCCAGACAGGGGATTCACATACAAGTTTGATGGACCACTTGATCTGAGGCTTGATCCGGAGAAGGGTGAGTCGGCGGCGGAGCGTCTACGAGAGGTTTCGTATGAGGAACTCGTTGGGATGTTCCAGGAGAACTCGGACGAGCCTTATGCGGAGGAGATCGCCACGGTCATCATGAAGAGAAACCGAACTAAGAATTATGTGGAGACCACCACGCAGATGAAGGATGCCATCGAGGAGGCATTGGCATTTGTGCCGGAGAAGGACAGAAAGGAGGCTGTAAAGAAATCCTGTCAGAGGTGTTTTCAGGCTCTGCGAATAGATGTGAACAGTGAGTTTGAGGTTTTGTATGATTTCCTTGACAAGCTGCCGGATGCGCTCAGACCTGGTGGAAAAGTGGCGATACTGACATTCCATTCAGGTGAGGACAGACTGGTAAAGAGAGCGTTCAAGGCGGGAGCGAAGGCTGGTGTTTACAGCGAAGTCAGCAAGGATGTCATCAGACCGTCAGCGGAGGAGTGCGCCCGCAATCCGAGAGCAAGATCGACGAAGATGAGATGGGCTGTAAAAGCAGAATAAAGGACACAGAAAGGCGACATCGTCTGTATATCATGTTAATATGATGACAGGGGATGTCGCCTTTTGGACATATGTTTCAGATGTATTGTGGCTGACTATTTCACAGGAGTTGAGGCAAGTGAGATGAATGTGAGCTGCGCCTGTGATGGCATACAGGCAGAGGAAATGCTCTATGAGAATCAGTATGATCTTTTTTCGGTGGAGATAAGCTCCCAGTAAATGTGTAACAGGCATATAGAGGATAGTAAAAATGTCCGGGATAATTTAGGTAGGACATTTATAGAAATCATAATAAAATTTTCATATATAATACAAAAATATTCATATTTTTTTGATGTAATCGGTATGATATACTTCAAAATGTAGTGATAACTTGCATATATAAAAAGAAAACATCGTAAGGATAATTTTAAGAGAGGTATCAATATGGGAGATTATAAGGCAGCAGAGAATAGATATAAGAATGTTGAGGGAACAGGATTTTACAGACATTGCGGCAAGAGCGGTCTTATGATGCCGCCTCTGGCACTTGGACTCTGGCACAACTTTGGAACAAATGACGACTACGAGAATATGAAGAAGATGTGCTTTACCGCATTTGACAACGGAATAACACATTTTGATATAGCAAACAACTATGGCCCGGTGTACGGAAGTGCAGAGGAGAACTTTGGAAAGATACTCAGAGAGGAACTGGGTGTGTACAGGGATGAGCTGATAATCAGCACTAAGGCCGGATTCGATATGTGGGAAGGCCCTTACGGCAACTGGGGCAGCAGAAAATATCTCATAGCAAGTCTTGACCAGAGCCTTAAAAGACTTGGCATCCCATATGTGGATATATTCTATCATCACAGAATGGATCCGAACACTCCACTCGAGGAGACCATGGGAGCATTGGCGCAGATAGTGAAGAGTGGAAAGGCACTTTATGTCGGACTCTCCAACTATGACGGACCTACCATGGCAAAGGCGGAGCGCATACTTGATGAGCTTCATGTGCCATTTGTGATAAATCAGAACAGATACAGCATACTGGACAGATCTGTCGAGAACAATGGGCTTCTGAAGCAGACATACGCATCAGGCAAGGGACTCATATGCTTCTCGCCTCTGGCACAGGGAATGCTGACAGACAGATATCTGAAGGATATGCCGGCGGACAGCAGGGCAGTGAAGGACGGAAGATTCCTTCATGAGGATCAGGTGCTTGAAACTAGACCTCTCCTCAACCAGTTAAATGAGATCGCAGCCGGATATGATATGAAGCTATCAGAGCTTGCCATCGCATGGCTGCTGAACAAGCCGGAGGTCACAACAGTGCTGATCGGTGCTTCAAAGCCTGAGCAGATCATCAGCAATCTCAAGGCTGTTGAAAAGCAGGCACATACAGTCATGACCGATGACGAATTACAGAAGATCGAGGATGCCGTTGCAGCATTTGAAAGATCATAAAATAGGCAAAACTTTTTTTATACCCCCTCGCAGGAGAAGCCGGATAGAGCTTCTCCTGTTTTTTATATCTGTGCAGACGTTGGGAGAAGTCAGTGCTGTTACAAATACATAAAAGTATGGTATTATATCACACAGAATCTATGTTACGGAGAAAAACTGGTGAAAGAATATATAAATGAAGCACTTGAAAAATATATAGAGAAGGGTACATACCCGTGGCACATGCCTGGGCACAAGAGACAGCCGATAGAAGCCGTCCAAAATGTTGATAACATTTCAAAATCCCGGGAAAACTTCTGGAACGGGGTGTATGCACATGATTTCACTGAGGCTAAAGATCTTGACGACATGCATGAGCCGGAGTTGTTCATAGCGGACAGTATTGCCGAGATGAAGAATGTGTATGGAACATTTGCAACATATATGCTGGTGAACGGTTCCACATCCGGACTTATGACAGCTATACACGCCACCTGTCACAGGGGAGACGTGATACTTGCGGCAAGAAACTGCCATAAGGCGGTGTACAACGCTATCTGTATGTTGGAGCTTGAGCCCGAGTATATAGTGCCGGATTATGTGAGTATGAGCTGGCCTGACGGTGTGGGTCAGAATGAAGTCGGAGCAATATCGAATGGAATGTCAGATGATGGAGAAGATGACTGCGAAATATCGGAAATGATGGTTCCAGGCGATGAAGATGATCGTGAAATGTCAGAGAGGACAGACATACTGGGTGACATATCGCCGGATAAGCTGGAGCTTGCTCTTAAGGAATTGGTAGCAGATGGTAGAAAGCCAAGAGCGGTGATAATCACATCGCCGACATATGAGGGTGTCATATCTGATATAAGGACCATAGCCGGGATAGTACACAGGTATGGAATATATCTCATTGTGGACGAGGCACAGGGAGCACATCTGAACTTCATGGAAGGACATGAGACCGCCATGCAGCAGGGCGCGGATATTGTCATCGAGAGCCTGCACAAGACCATGCCGGCACTCACACAGACATCACTTCTTCATGTGATGAATCCTGAGCTTGATGAGAGGGTTAGAAGATATCTGCAGATATTCCAGACATCTTCGCCTTCATATATATTTATGCAGAGCATGGAGAAGGCAGTTGCATTTGGCGCAAATAACAGAGATGAATTTGCCAGGTATGGGCGGAGGCTTGAGGCATTTGCCGGGAAATGTGATGGGCTCAGAAATATACGGCTGTTCAGACCTGATGCTTCCTCAGTGAAAAATGATGAGATCTGTAATACGTGTAAAGTGTTCGACCGTGATGAGGGCAGGCTGGTATTTGTAGTGAGACCGGGAACTGTAGACGAGTCGGGACAGAAATTTACAGGGGTTATGCTTGCTGAAATTCTGGCGGACAGGTATGGGTTGATTGTTGAGATGGCATCGGTGAGTTATGTCATTTGTATATCATCTGTTGTGGACAGTGCAGACAGTTATGATATACTATTTAATGCGGTGGCTGAGATAGACGGGAACCTTGGCTATGAGCCGGATAAAACATACCGGCAGGAGCTGGATATCATATCCGGCAGAAGGTCAGCTATGCCGCCGGGAACCGCGTGGGACAGACCAGTGGAGAGCGTGCCGATTGAGGGTGCGGCTGGAAAGGTGTCGGGGGCATTTGTATATGCATATCCGCCGGGAATACCTGTGCTGGCGCCGGGAGAGGTCGTTGACCGGCAGGCGG
>ULKF01005088.1_pt1 | contig 11730 bp, 10 predicted proteins | sample 1951071 | NCBI WGS metagenome assembly ULKF01 (sample SAMEA4835492, study PRJEB28245) | human gut metagenome | biome: gut microbiome; material: fecal sample | place: Denmark | collected 2008
AAAATATAAATATCCATTAATTAAAGTTAAAATTTTTGATAAAAATACAGTACTTTTAGAACAGTCCGCACAAAAAACTCTGGATTATTTAGAAGATGTAAACCCAGAGCTTTATGACATTATTTGCAAAGAATTAAATATTTAATTTAATTTAATTTTATTTTATTTTGTTTTGAGAGCAACTTTTATACCTGCAACTCTAACTACTTTATGATTATTTTCTTTAGAAATCGAAAATAAACGTTTCCTTAAAGACAGCTTCTTTTTAGTTTTACAACAACATTGTTTATTAAGATTGAACTCATCAGTAATAGGATTTTCTTTTATTAGTCTTGCATATTCAGCTTTGACATCCTGTGAGTATTTTACATATTGTTCATCACTTGCCTCATCATCTGTAGGAAGATAAGGCGTTATATTCGCATATTTTTCAAGCATATACCACATTTTAGCGGCAAACTTATAACTGTCAGGATGAATTTTAAAATCATCACCGCAAACATATTCCGAAGCAATATAAACATGAGGCGGTTTTATCGCAGCCATAGCCATTACAAATCCCCACAAATCATCATCTGTCATATTTTCCGGAAGTACAATATATTTAACAAAAACATTCTTTGTGCCAGTTTTAACATACCTGATAATATTACTTAGTACACGTGTATAAGCATCAGCTGCATGTATTTTTTTGTAAGTGGAAGCAGTACCGGCATCTACCGAGGTTTCATAGAATATTTTGTTTTCAGCCAAATATTTTTCAACAAGCGGACTATAATTTGTTGAATTTGAAAAAATACAAACTGTTCCCATATAATTAACCATATATTCAAGATTTTTTTCAAAATCTTTATCAAGAGTAGGCTCTCCGCCATTGTACTGAATCCATGGAGCCGGCTTTATTTTACCTTTTTCTCTAAATTTTTCATAAACATCTATGATATTATATGTTGCTGGATGATAATGTCCGCCTGCAGTTTCTTTCAAATAACAATAGCTGCATCTTAAATTACAGCTGTAACTGGGTGCAATATTAAAAGAAGATTCTATTTTGCAACCACCCAAATAATCAAAATTGACATCTTTATATTTCTTTTCCTGCAGGCAAGCACAAGTTTTACAAGAAGCCGTATCCATATCATTTAAGCCGTTAAGGGCTTCAAAAAGCTGTCTTCTTTTATTTACAATCATTTCGTGTGAAAATTCCGGAGAATTAATTTCATCAGATGTCACAATAATAGGAGACATTACCGGTAATTTATAGCAACACCCCATTCCTTCAGGATGCAACCTGCATCCGGCTTCTATAGCATCGCAGCTTTTTACGATATCATCTGGTTTAAATTCATGCATTTTTATATCTCCTTATTAAGTTTATTCTTATTTTTATTTTCTTTAGTATTACTATATAAATTCTTTCAGAACTAATATCAATTCTAAGTATATTTTGCAAAATATGCAGCATTATCAACAGCAAAAAAATCAAATTTTGTTTTATGCTGAAAGCACAGAATAAGTCAAATATATTATTTATATCTAATCCGTTGTGATTAAGAAAAAGTGACATTGCTTTATTAAAAGGATACCCCAGCATAAAATTTTCACAACAAGCATATCTCAATTTGCGATCATTAATCATTCTGAACGAGTTGGCAAAACCGCAGAACAAATGAAATCTTCTCTGTCTGAAGTGTAAGTCTTGATTTGTGCCCCTTGCATACTGTTTATTATCTTTTTCGAGTGTAAACGATTGTTTTACAATTATATTTTCTGGTACAAAAATCTTTTTACCTTGATTTACAACTTCGCAGACTAAAGCCAGATGCGGGAATAATGTATACGCATTAATATACATTTTCTGCATGACAGAAGATGTTATATTTTTAGTGTTATATATTGCAGCCGGCAAAAAAGAAAATTCATTAATTAACACGGGCAGTGTGAGTTTCTTATAATCAGTAAGGCGCTCCGCCATAATAATTGCGTTTTCATCATTATTAAGAGCTTTTTCTATCTCAGCCCAGTGTGTCCAGTCAAAGTCATCATCGTCGCATAAAACCCAAAGCCATTTTTTTGAAGCAAGTTCAAACGGTTTTATAATATTTCCTGATAAACCGATGTTTCTGTTATTTGAAATATAAACAAGATTTGAAAACCGCTCCGCATATTCCATACATAATTCTCTGGTACCGTCATTTGAAGCATTATCAATAACTTTAATATCAAACTCTCTGACAGGACTTGCAATATCAAATATTTGTTCAAAAGTTTTTTTTAACTTCTCTCTCCTGTTGTACGTAATTATAAATATTTCTAAATCTTGCCTGCTACCCATATACCCTTCAACAAATATTATACAAGTTAGAATATCATAATTATAAATAAAATACAACATACAATAACATTTTTATTAAATATTCAGTCAAATATAATAATTTAAGGAGCTGTTATGGATGATAAAAAGGTGAAAATCCTCTTAGGTAAGAGGATTAAGCAACTAAGACAAAGTTTCAACTTTACACAGTTTGTCTTAGGAGAAAAAATAGATATCAACCAACGGCAAGTTGCACAAATTGAAAGCGGACACTCATTCCCGTCACTTTCAACATTAGTTAAATTAGCTAAAGTATATAATTGCGAAATAAAAGATTTGTTTAACTATAACCACCTGGAAAAAGAAGAAAAAGTTAAAGAGAACATTATAAACATAATATCAAATCTTGATAAAAAAGACGCACAGCTTTTATATGCAATAGTAAAAGTTATCAGAGAGAAATAATGCATTTAAAAACAATTCTCATTACAGGAACAACAGGTTATCTCGGGACAAGGTTAAGCAGACGTTTTTTAGACGAAGGATATAATATTATTGCCCTTTGTCTTAACCACAGTGAACAATTTCTGTATTCTGACAATAGTAAAGTTAAAATTTATTATTTAGACACGGATAATATACAAGACATTTTTGAAGAAAATGTTATAGATATAATAATTCACACAGCTACATTATACGGGCGCAGGAATGAGCATCTTACAGAAATGCTTAAAGCGAACATCGAATTTCCGTGCAGTATTCTTGAAATGGCGGAATTATCTAACGTAAAACTGTTTATAAATACTGATACAATACTTGCAAAAAACATTAACTCATATTCAATGACTAAAAGCCATTTTGCAGATTGGCTGCAATTTTACTCTAATAAATTTAAATGTGTAAACTTAAAACTTGATCACTTTTACGGCCCGAATGACAAGCCGGTTAAATTTATTGCCTGGATAATAGAAAATTTAAAAAGAAATGCTGAAAAAATTGATTTAACAGAAGGTTCTCAAACAAGAGATTTTATATATATTGATGATGTTTTAAATGCATACAGCTGTATTATTAACAACATTGATAAACTTTCAAATGACAAAATCAATTGCTTTGAGGTAGGAACAAATACAAGAACCAAAATCAGGGACATAGTTATTATGCTGAAAGAGCTTATGCATAACTCAAAAACCGTTCTGAATTTTGGTGCAATACCATATAGGAAAAATGAAGTATTAAGCTATGAGGTTGATACTTCGGGTTTACGCCTGTTAGGGTGGAAACCCGAAGTTCCCGTACGGGAAGGATTGAAAAAAATTATAGAAATAGAAGGATTAAACAAATGAAATATCTAATAACAGGAGGATGCGGTTTTTTAGGATCAAACATTGCATCGGAAGTATTAAAACAAAAAAACGATTTATTAATTTATGACAACCTTTCAAGAATTGGCGGTGAAGATAATCTAAGCTGGCTTAAGTCTATTGGCAATTTTGAATTCATTAAAGCTGATACAAATAATTTTCCAAAAATTTCGGAAGTTATAAAAAATTATCAGCCGGATATTATATATCATCTTGCAGGTCAGGTAGCTATGACAACTTCAATTCAAAATCCCAGACTTGACTTTGAAACAAATGTTTTAGGAAGTTTTAACGTTCTTGAGGCTGTAAGATTATTTTCGTCCGAAACTACAGTAATTTATTCATCAACAAATAAGGTATACGGAGATTTTGAATATTTAGATTATATTGAAACAGATACAAGATATACTTGTAAACAATACCCAAACGGATTTGATGAAGGTGTTCACCTTGATTTTCATTCTCCATACGGCTGTTCAAAAGGTGCTGCTGATCAATATATGCTAGATTGGGCAAGAATATTTGGATTAAAAACTGTTGTATTCAGGCATTCGTCAATGTATGGGGCAAGACAATTCGGGACATATGATCAAGGTTGGATAAGCTGGTTTTGTCAAAAAGCAGCAGAAACAAAACAGAACCCATCTACAGTTTTTACAATTTCAGGCAACGGCAAACAAGTGCGGGATGTTCTTCACGCTGATGATATGATAAAACTTTATATTTCAGCCCCAAATTATATAGAAAAAGCAAAAGGTCAGGTATTTAACATTGGCGGCGGCATAGAAAACAGCCTGTCACTATTAGAATTATTTGAAATGCTTGAAACAGAACTGAATATAAAAATGAATTACACAAAGTTGCCTCCGAGAGAAAGTGATCAAAAAGTTTTTATTGCAAACATCAAAAAGGCACAAGATACATTTAATTGGGTTCCAAAAGTTTCAAAAGAAGAAGGAATTAAAAAGATGCTCGAATGGGTTACAAGAAAGGAAGCGTCATGTCAGTAAAGGATAAACTGCAAATTGTATTAATTACATATAATAGAGCGAAGCACGTTGAAAACACATTTAAACAAATTTTAAGTGAGACATCTCCAATCAAAGATTTTAATATTTTAGTTCTTGATAATAATTCTACGGATAACACCAGTGATATAGTAAGACATTGGCAAAAGCAATTTCCAAATTTACAATACCAGAAGAATAACTATAATATAGGAATTTCAGGGAATATAGCCAAAGCGATGGAAATAGCAAATCAAAAATATCTTTGGATTATTGCAGACGATGACAAATATGATTTTTCAAATTGGAATGAAGTCGAATTTGCAATAGAAAATAATGAAAGTTTGATTTGTGTTGCTAACTACGCTTTTAAAGAAAAAACATATACAAACATTGAATGCCAAATCGGTCAGATGACATTTATTCCTGCAATTATATATAATACTTCATTATTCAATGACACAGTGATAAGGAATGCATTTGACAATATATTTACACTTTTTCCCCACTTAATGCCTGTTATAAATTTTATAAATAAAGGAGGAAGTATATATGTTACCCCAAAAGCTATAGTAGATAACAATATGCAACCTGGAACAGACTGTTCATATGTTCGTGGAGTTAATCAATCAGAAATGACGGTAAGATCGGCAAAAATGAGCTGGACACTTGGCTTTTGCGAAATTATGTCACTTTTAAAAGATAAAAAAATACGATCAAAAACCATTATGCTTAATATAAAAAAAATATATGGCGATTTGAACAAATTTTATGAAGATATAATCAGCAGATACTCGAATAACATTAATCTTTTATTTGACATATTAACGCAAGTAAAAGGGCTGCCCAGATATAAAATACTTTTTAAACTTTTATTTCATAAAGTATATTCAAAGAAAAAATCGGATACTCACAAAATATACACAATATTTGGGATTAAATTTAAAGTTAAAAGAAAAGGCTTAAAAAAAGTTTGCTACTGGCTTGACAGCAATCAAGCAGGTATAATTCCAATGAGGGACAATCATATTTATGCATGCTGTACAAGAGCAGTACCTATACTTGTCGATAAAAAATACTATTATGATGAATTGACATATGATGATATTCAAAAAAACAGGATTAAATTATATAAAGATATTAACAGCGGTAAAGCTCCTCAATGTGAAGGCTGTGACTGCTTAATAAAAAAGCCTGCAAAAAAGATTGATATAGGTAAAATCAGTTATTTAATTTATCATCCGCATACAACTTGCAATTTACAGTGCTGTTATTGCTTCTTTCAAAAAAATGAACAATATGCAAAACTTGATCCCAGAACTGCAGACCTTTATGCGGCTGTAAAAAACTTCCATAAAATAGGATTATTTAAAGAAAACATTCAGCTGGAACTTGGTGGAGGAGAACCGCTTTTATTAAACAATATTGACAAAACTTACGAGTTTATGGCTGAAAATTATCCAAAAGGCGGAATTGTACTTGTATCTAATTATGCTCTCTCGAAGAGAGTTGACACAATAATTCCTGTATTTAAACAAAGAAAAATTAAAACAGTGTTAAAAACTTCGATAGACTGCGGAACTCGTGAAACTTATGCAAAAATAAGAAACCGTGATGTTTTTGAAGATGTTGTCAATAACATAACAAGAAGTGCTAAAGAAGGGATTTTTGATGCAATTTACCTTAAATATATTCTTCTTGAAGACGGTTCAAACACTTCAGACAAGGATATATATGGATTTATTGACATATGCAGACAGGTTGCAGCTCAAAATCCATATAAAACTTCCGTTATAATAGATGCTGATATGAGAGCCATTTCTGAAGATGGAAATGAATATTTTAAAACAAAAGAAGGAGAATTTACAACATTTAAACCGCATCTCATAAAGGATGATATGTTAAGAGCTGCAGGTATGATTTATAAAGCTGTAACTGATGATTTAGGACTGGATGTAATTTGGACAGGCGACAGGCTCTCTGCCGTTTCAAAAGAAGGATTAGAGGATATTGAACGAATAAAAGAATATGCAAATAATATAAAAAAATAAGAGGGAAATTAATCCCTCTTATTTTTTACTTCTTTTTTTCTTTTTACAGCAATTTTAAAACCTAAAATTCTAAATATTCTGTGAGTTTTTGTCTTTTTTTTAGATAAGATATTTAGTTTTAATTTTTCAAAAAATAAAATTCTTTTATTAGCCGGAGAAAGTTCACATTTAATATCAGGGCTGTGAAACTCTTGCAGCAAGCTGGGAATTGCCCCCCCCCCGACGGTATTTCTTAAGCCTGATTTTACAAGAAAATCCTCAAAATTATAATATAATTTATTATAATTTTTATTCATTTCAGTGTAATCACATGCGTCATATATCTTTTGAATATCACTTTCATACAAATATTCCGGGAAGTAAGGAATTTTTAAATAAGAACATAGCTCTTTTGTCCTTGCATCATTATGAACACAAACGGCAGGAGTTCCGCTGTTTAATGCTACAATTGCACCATGTAAGCGTACTCCTGCACAAAAATCAAATTTTGATAAATACGTTTCCCAACTTTGATTATTCGAAAACATAACAGGCTTTGAATTTAACAATACTTCTAAATTATAAGGCTGAATATCCTTAACGGACTTGTCAAAACACAAGACATCCCATAATTCTTTATTATTTCCTTGTATTACAACATGGCGATTTTTTACAATATCAATATTAAATTCACTGGTAAAAATTACATTATTTAAATCGATTTTATCCTTCTTCTCAATAAATCTGTCAGGACCGTTTTTAAAGAAAGAAGGACAGCCTATTACACGTACGTTATCAATTCCAAGTTTATGGAGTACTTCTTGTGTTTCATAGCCTCTAACACCTATTAATTCTGTCTTATCAGCCGCTACTTTTAAAATCTTTACAAGCTCAGGACTCAACCTTTTATCTAAATCATTTATTTCATCAAAAGAATTAATGCCTAAGCTCGGGAAAAATAAGGGGACTTCAATTTTTGACAACAGCTCATACCAAGCATCATAATCTATATCAAACTGAATTTCCCGCGGTCTTATAAAGTCTTGAAGCAGTAAAACAGCACAAGAGCATTTTTCATTAATTACTTTAAGATTATTTTGAACATCAGGTTTTGAAAGTAAAACTTGATAAGGCATTACCGTTTTTCCAAAAAGTTCAATTAATAGAGAATAAAGTATATACCCATTTCCAATATTTTCCGTCAAGTTATTATACAAGCTGTCAATACTATTTATTTCTCTCTCGGAAGTTACAATACCCCCATGGAGAAAACATGGATGTCTATATCCACACATATTCTTAATTCCTCAGATATAATTATATAATATTGCTTAAAAATTCTTGTCTGTCAAGAAACGGATACATATCCTCAAGTGAAGGCGAAATCATTGTTCCGTCCTCAAGTTTTCTTGACGATAATTTAGGCGTAAATATGTAATTTGGATTAACCATTACTTCACACAACATTGGTTTATCTTCAGAGAGCATTTTATTAATTGCAAAATCAATATCTTCAGGATTGATAATTCTAAACGCCTCAATATCAAAAGCATTTGCAACCTTTACGAAATCAGGAACGGTAACACCGCTATTTGTCCCTGCACCTGTATTTCTTCCTTCAAAAAAATTATTTTGAGTTTGTTTTATAGAAATATAGCCGTCGTTGTTCAAAAGGAAAATTTTTATCGGCAAATTATGGTGTTTTATGGTTTGCAGCTCTTGCAAGTTCATCATAATTGAACCGTCTCCGGCAAAACAAACGGTATTTCTTTTGCCGCTTGCCAAACAAGCACCTATTGCGGCAGGTAAATCATACCCCATTGAGGCATCACCGGAATTTGAGAAGAAACGCTGATTTTCTTTAATTTCTGCGGTTTGAAAAGTGCAAATGGTAGCAGTTGCATTTGCCATAACACAAATATCATTTTCTTTCATTAATTCTGTTACACGTCTTACAAAACTGTATACATTAATTTGTTCTCCATTTTGTTGATATTCCTGAGTGTTTTTAAATGAATATTTGTCTTGAAGCTTTTTGCAGAAAGGCAGCCATTCTGGAGAAAGATTATCCAATTTACCTGCATTGTTTAGAAGTTGAGGCAGAAATTCAGACAAATCCGCATGAATTTTTAAATCAGGCACCACAGTAGGTTTGTCAAGTTCTGCTTTGTCGATATCAACAGATATTTTATAAGCATTTTTTGCAAAATTTTCAAAATTATAACTTGCCTGACGGATATTATTTCTTGTTCCCAAACAAAGAACCAAATCAGCATTTTGAAGGGCAAAATTCCCGCATCTCTGCCCTATAGTACCAATTCTGCCGACAAAATTCTTATGCTCGGAAGAAATTATGTCAAATCCGTTGAAAGTCGTTACAAAAGGCACATCAAGTTTTTCTAAAAGTTCTCTGAAAACATCTGTCATGCCTGCAAGCCTGATACCGTGCCCCGCAATTAACAAAGGTCTTTTGGCGGATTTCAATTTGTCAACTACTTGACTGATTTTCAAATCGTAAACAGGCTTTTGCGGCGGCACGAACTCTTTTAATTCATTTTCATCTATCAAAGCAGCCTGAACATTAATAGGAATATCAAGCCACACAGGACCTTTTCTGCCGCTGGTTGCCTCGAATATTGCTCTGTCGAGATGATATTTAATCTCATTTGGTTCTGTTACCATTTTTGCGTATTTTGTCAAAGGTTTAACAACACTGATAATATCGGCTTCCTGATCACCTAACTGCCTTAAAGGGATTTGCGGACAAGATGCAATAGTGGTAGGAAATTTAACCTGACCTGATATATATAAAACAGGCACTGAATCCGTCCACTCGCCAAATACACCGTTTAAACAGTTCAAACCTCCCGGACCTGTAGTAACATTTACGACTGCAAGCTCTTGATTAACTCTGGCATATCCTTCGGCTGCAATTGCACAGGCCTGTTCATTATGGTTACAAATGTATGGAATATATTTTCCAAAACTGTCGTTTAAGTGCATCGCACCACCGCCTGACACCATAAACAAATTTGTAACACCGTATACTTCGCTAAGTCTTTTTGCTATATAATCAGAAAGTTTTATTTTTGTCATCTTTTAAACCTCTAGCCCTCTGTTATAAATTTTTTCTTTTAAAGATTGATTATATGCATATGGAGAGTCAATATCATCTATTTTTATAGGTTCATCCTTTTTAATATCCTTTAAAAGAACTTCACCGCGCATTAATTCACGACATGAAATTTGCCCCTTTTGAAGAGGTATTGCCAGATAAACATCTTCATCATGCAAAACATCACCTGCTTTAAAATCCCTTTTAGCATATACACCGCGGACTAAAGCATCGAGATAATCTGTTTCTTTTTTATCCGCTGCTCTTTTATAACCTGCAGGTGCACCGCAAATTTCCTTAGCTTTATGGTATGCCTTAATCCATCTGTCTAAATCCTGAGGCAGCGAACAATAAGGCGAAACAGGAACGTTGTTATAATCTATGTCAATGTGACGTTCAAAAGTTCTTGCACCCTTTGCATAAGCAATATACATCGGGATTTCCAAATCTTCATTCGCTTCATGAGTTGAGAAACCGATTACATGATCTGGATATCTGGATTTAAGAAAATCAATCTGGTTAAGTTCAAGTTCACTTTTCTGAGAAGGATACTTTGATATACAGTGATTAATTGCAAGAGGAATATTTCTGTTTTCAAAGAAAGTTACAAGATCATCAACATCTTTTAAAGAGGAACCGCCTGTTGAAACAATTACGGGCTTTCTTGTTTTTGCTATTTTTTCAATTAATACCCAGTCATTAATATCTGAAGATGCAATTTTTATAATCTGCACTCCGAGATTTACACACAAGTCAACAGAACGTTCATCAAACGGAGTGGACATAGTAATGCATCCTGCTTTCCTGATAGCATCAACAAGTGCAGCATAATCGTCATCACACATCTTTGTAGCCATTGTCTTTTTAATATAGCGTATATCCTGTCTGTCTTTAAAATCTTTATGAATAAAATGATCAACATCTCTGAATTGAAGTTTTATAGCGGCTTTAATATTATTAAATCTTACAACACGAGAAAAGTCTGTTATTATTTTTTTGCCTCTTTCAACGTCTCCCCAGTGGTTATTTGCAAGTTCAAGAACAAATAAATCTTCAAAAATATTATTTTTCATTTTTACTCCTTATATACTCTTAATACATTCATATAAATCTTTTACGTCAGATACGATATAATCAGCATTTTTTAAATCATCTTTTTCGGCATATCCGTATTCTGCACCAATCGAAGTAATACCTGCAGCATTTGCACATTCAACATCACTTTTGGCATCTCCTATCATAACACAAGCATCTGCAGTTGTATTCCATTTTTTTAACAAAAGCTTGAACATATCAACTTTTGATTTTCCGTTTTCAAAATCATCTATATCTGTCGGTGTTATTAAATCATCATAAAGTCCTTCAAAAAATTTAGGAAGTAAATCTTTGCACATAGGACGCGGTTTATAAGTTACAATAAAAATTTTACATCCGTCAGCGCGAAGCCTTTTCAATAAAGAAATTATACCGTGATAAGGTGTAGTCATAACTGTTCCGTCAACTTTATATAATTTCCTGAAATATTCTACAATTTTTTGATTATCCTCTTGAGTAACGGAAGGAACTGCAGCTTCGATCATCTTATTGAGAGGCGGTCCGATCTTTATATAAGTATCTTCCGCAACAGGGTAACCGCAATCGCATAAAGCTTTAATTAAAAGTCTTGTAACATCCTTAGAAGAGTCTATAAGTGTTCCGTCTAAATCAAACATAATATATTTTTTCATCTTACAGCCTCCGGAGTTTTTTGTTTAATATAATTGTATAATTTTAAAAGACCTTCCTGCATAGAGGTAAATTTTAAATCCTGAATTTCACTTAATAAAACAGAATTATCGCCTGTATACTCATTATTCATAACAGGATTTTTTATTTTAATCTGTGAGCGATGCCCCCCCCC
>ULKF01007462.1_pt1 | contig 11536 bp, 10 predicted proteins | sample 1951071 | NCBI WGS metagenome assembly ULKF01 (sample SAMEA4835492, study PRJEB28245) | human gut metagenome | biome: gut microbiome; material: fecal sample | place: Denmark | collected 2008
CAAGAGCAAAGTGCTTGATTATTTTTGTGCGTACAGAAACTTCAATTGTTTGAATGGCAGTAAACAATAAAGCCCGAAGCTCCTTATCAAAAGAATATAATTTTACTATATCAGAAAAGCAACTGCCTGCTCTAAATTGGTGTGTAAAATGATCTATTTCAAAGTGTTTCCAATAACCTGCAAGACGAAAATAGCTGATGGTATCCAAAACATCAATGGCCTGTTTTATATCATCAATATGCAAACCCCTCTCTTTGAGAATTTCAATTTGCTGTTCAGTGGTTATGGCTTGATTCGTATATCTGACTCCCATAGATAAAAAAAATGTCCCGCTGGGTACGCTAATCTTACGGGAAGCGGGCGGGATTTGTTACTGCAAAAATAAAGCATAATTTTTAATCTTGCAAGCACAAGCAAAAAAAAAGAACAGTTTTTTTATTATATCTTCTTCTATTTCAAACATAATCACTATTTTTGTGCGTGGATTGAGGCAACTCTTTCCAAGACATATTAGATTTAGAAAGAAGCGTTATGCTTATCTTGTAAATTGAAAACGTAGGAAATTTTCAAAAGAGATACAAGGGATAGCATAGTGGTTCTCACGCTATAGCGTGGGCTGCTATTACCATATCTGTATCTCAGGTTTCCTACGACCTTCAATTTAGAGTGTGGCATTTGCAGTTCCACGCTTCGTGGTTTAATTAAGTAGGCTCTGTGGGACTGCAAGAGTCCTGTTGTATATGATGAACAGATATGTAACTCAGCAAAGTATCTGTATGCTGAAAGAGTTGTTCGTTTGCAGAGACCATGCTAAATGGCTCGTTTTTCTTATCTTTAGTTTTTTCCTTTGTACGCAATCCTTTGCTGATTATTACCGGGTGACTGCCCCCAATGGTCTTAATGTACGGGCTTCTGCCAACAAGAACGGAGAGGTATTAGGGCAACTTTCCCAAGATAATGTGATTGATGTTATTTCCATTGAAAACGGATGGGCTAATTTCAATTATAACGGCTGGCAAGGGTATGTCAGTGCATCCTATCTGGAAGCCGTAACGGATACTGGCGCAACAGGCGCTTCTGCCAAAGAAGAATCATGGGATTTGACTTCCTGGCTGTTCGATTCCGAAGGTGAGTCTGTTTGGTTTACAGCACTGAAATGGATTTTGGTTATAGGTATAACCATTTACCTTATTAAGATTCTCCTGCAATTCGTAGCATTGATGCTCTTTGTTGGATTGATAGTGGGTGGTATTGGATTAGTTATAGGATTTATTCTTGATTGGCTTGGATGGATAGAATCTGATACGATGTGGAATATGGCTCAATGGGGATTCAGAATAGGCAACGGAATAGGTCTTGTCATGGGCGTTTTGGGCTTTAAAGACTTGCACAAGGGTGCAACAGAATCCTGGAGCAGTTCATCGTCAAGCAGTTCAGGAGGCTTGAAAACAGTAAGTTTTACCGAATCCGGTACTGTGTATAATCTTACACAAGATTCTCCTTATAGCGAGTGCGACTACACCGATCAATTTGGCGGTAAATGGGGACGTGACAGTTCCGGATTTTACCGAAAATGAATCGGCAAGATGAATTTTGTATAACGTATTGACAACTAAATAATAAAACCGTATGAAAAAGTATTTTATTTTAAGCAGTATATTATCGACGCTGCTAATCGGGGACTGTTTGGCTGCACAAATAGCAGATGAATCAAGAGCAATAGGAAACTCACCTGTGCTGGCTGAAGTTTTTCAAAACAAGCGGGAGGTGGCTCCGGAATTTCCCGGAGGAATCAACGCATTGGTGAAATTTATTTCGGATAATCTGAAGTATCCGACTGTTTGTAAGGAACTGAAAATACAAGGCAAAGTGATGGTTAAATTTACAGTCAAGAGCGACGGTTCAATCGGAAATGTCCGAATTACCAAGTCGGTCGATACAAACCTGGATAAAGAGGCTGTTCGATTGGTCAAGTCCATGCCTCGCTGGACTCCTGGCACACAGGACGGTAAACCTGTGAATGTGGAATTTACGTTACCTATCACTTTTAAATTATAGCAGTATGAAAACTGACAAGGGAATATTGTCCACATACCGCATCGTACTGGTATTGGGTGTTTGGAGTCTGGTGATGACTTCATGCGGAAATGAGAACAAATCCATTTCTGAGCCGCTGTCTTTGGATGAGCGGAATGAATTGATAAAGAAAGATATTGAATACGGTATGGTCTTCTCCATGCTTGACGCATTGGAAAAACGTCATTCCCCACTGACTGCTTCTGAAAAAGCCACTATGGATGATTTAAGTTACAAGCGTCTGAAAGACTTTCTTTCTGTGTGTTTAAATACTACGGAATTGGATAAGCAAGAAGAACGATATGGAGCAGAATGGGAAAGAAAATATGGCTCTGTCAACGCAAAGGTTGATTCAATAGATCATCATTGGCAACATTTTTTAGAAGATTATCAGACCGACAACTACCTGAAAATTGAGCTGGTTGATATTTTGGACAAGTCAAATGTTTTTCTGGGGTATGTCAAAGTGCGGTTACGCCTGATACCTTTAAAAGGGAAAGTAGATAAGGTCGAGGCATACTACGGACTTCAAGGCAGTATGATGGGACGTAATCAGTTGACAGTGGACAAACCGTTCTCTTCCCCTATCGAAGTGGACAATTCGATGAGTTTCAATTATGCTTTTGATATTAAAGCATCCAAAGTGAATGACCTGCCAATAAAAGAATTACTTGATGAATATGGTCTTAAAACCAACATTATCCAATTGACGGTAAATGGACATAAGATAGACTATATAGATGGATATAACCAGGTCCCTGATTGTGTGCGTGAGATGTGGAAATACCGCATGAAATACGAAAATGAATGGGAAGGGTCTTACTCCAAGGAGTCCAGTTACAATCGCATTGCCAAGGAACTGATTAACCCTTCCATGCCTGCTAAAGATGATTATGTAAAAGACTGTATCAGGAAAGATGCTTATAATGAGGATGAACTGGCAGCCACATTTTATTACGAAATCATGATTTAGGCATTTCTTTGAATTATAACTTTAAACATATATACTGATGAAACGATTATCTATTTTCTTGTGTTTGATTACCTTAGCGGTAGTCTTTATGGGACATAAAGTCCTTGCACAAACAAGTTTTTCTATTCCTCCTAAGAGCTATCCGGTCAATGTTCCGTTTAAATGCGATGCCGGTGTGGACCGGTATTGGCATGTGACTAGTATCATTTGTACAGGACAGGCAAATGGAGGTTATAAGTTTCAGATAAAAGGTATGGCTCAGAAAACCAGCAGGAGCCAACCGATAGACCTGTTTTACCTAATGCCGGGCAACCGGATAAAAACGGCTGGAACCTATTATTTTCCTCGTATTGAAGAAGGGAAGCCGTTCAGCTTTGAGGTTGTTTCGGCTTTTTCCGGCTATGCTCCAGCCCAGTTCAATGGATTTTTTATTTCTAGTGAGGTACTGCAAAGACTTTTACAGCAAGAACTGAGAGAGCCGAAAGAAGCAGGTAAAAATGCTTCCGAAAGAAGATTTGGCATGCCAAAGGCCACATCGAACGAAGAACCACAGCAGAAGCCTGTACAGCCAAAAGTCAGCCCTAACAAAATATATAAGAGTAGTGAGGTGGACCAGAAACCTGAATATCCCGGTGGAGCCGGGGCTTTACAGTCCGATATTGCCCGAAGTATCCGCTATCCTATGGTGTGCAAACAGCAAAAGATTCAAGGCAACGTGCTTGTTTCTTTTATAGTGGAGAAAGACGGTTCGGTTTCAGATGTGACGGCAGTGAAAAAGGTTCATGCCAATCTTAACACCGAGGCTATACGAGTGGTGAAATCCTTGAAGAAATGGACACCCGGCACCAAAGATGGACAGCCTGTACGGGTGCAATCGGCAGTTTATGTTACTTTTAGTCTATAAACCCAGAAAGCCAACCTATGAAAACATTACAATTCATTCAATCTATCAGTCTGTCCTGCTTGCTGGCCATAGGAGCGGCAAGCTGTAACAGCAGCGAAAACAGTCAGCCTTATACGCCTTTGCAGGTGTATTTCGAACCAATCAGAATGGATATGAATGTAGAACATCTGATGCCTTATTTCGTAAACTATCCTACGGATTGGGCAAAGATGGGACTGCGTAATTATCCGAAGTTGATAACCTACGAATACCATGATGCAGCATGGGGCGTAACAAGTAGCTCGCAATACGAGTTTTTGCCAAATGGTCGTTTGGCTGAGCAGCGGCGTACTTCCTTCAATGTAGGAGCAACCGGATTTGACGTGATTTCGTATGAATACGACAATCATTCTAACCTAATTCAAATCAAATCAGTAGATGACGGGCGTTACAAACGCCGAAAAAAAGATGACGGTTTTACCTACAATAGTATCGGCCGGCTAATACGTCGTGACAAGAACGGACGGGGACATTACGATACGGCTACTTTTTTGTATGCTTATCATGCCAATGGAGCTTTGCAGTCCATCCTGCCTGAAAATAAGGATGGTACGGTCAACGAAGCTGGTGTAACGATTCATAAAATGCAGTTCGATTCACTTGCTCACTTGGAGTCCTTCGAGACTCCCAATACCTCAAATATGTTTCTAAAAGGCATCAACAGTTACAAACTGGGACAATCGGTGACAAGCTATGCTTACGCAGGGCATCTCTGCACGCAAGCTGTAGAAAACATTCCTGTTAAATTTGATCAAGGTACGGAAACATTGACTTGCACCAGCAATTTTACTTATAATTCGCACGGCGATTTGGCTACCTGGACTTATAATGGAGGTGTATATAAGAACAAAGGAAATAGCTGGAGAGTGGATGATATGAAGTTTACCATTTCCTATGAATATGTGTATGATGAGAAAGGGAACTGGACGCAAGCCACCGTTACTTTCCCTGCTAACATAGATGATATTCCAGCCTTGCGTACCTATTATAAAGCTTTTAAAAACGGATTTACTTCTAATCAAGACCGTTCTTCTGCGGTCAAGCCGGGCGAAACTCCCAGCCTGACAATCTCGCGAAGCATTGATTATTGGGATGAAAAGACGGTGGCTTCCGAAAAAGAAAATAAGAAAAATAAAGAATCTGCCTTAACGGGTGCTTTGCGCTATAAAGGTACGGATATTTACGGTTTGTTCGGCAAGGTAAAATCGGTGAAAATCCATGAGGAATCATACGAATTCGACCAGGTCGGCAACCTTGTTGCTATGCAGGATGAATTTGGCGACAGAGCAACCTATCAATACGTTACAGCCGCTTCCTACAAGGTCGAGGGTTGGGAAGATCATTTGGTAAGCATTGAATCCAAAGACGGTCTTCGGACAGATATTTGTTCGGATGCAAATACCAATGCAGAACTTGATCAAATTTACACGTTTGATAAAAGCAATAGAATCACCAGTCATAAGTTTTCTTCGCATATGGCTTACATTACCCGGATATACACTTATGTGGGTGACAGCAAATACCCAGCAACAATGGTACAAAAACATCCGGAGGATGGAACAGCCACATATCGTTATACTTATACCAAATTCGATAAGCACAAGAACTGGACAGAAAGGAAAGTCTGCTGCACTATCGAATATGACGACTATGACGAAAACATGAACTATATCGGCAAAAAGCAAACATCCCCCAAAGAATACATTGAGAATAGAACCGTTGAATATTGGTAAACGTACATTGACTTAGGGTTAACACTATTCCTTATCTAAGATTAGTAATACAACAGTTTATGCTCCTTATCTGACAAGAGAATCTGTTATCTACGTTATTGGCTAATGGATTCTCTTGTTTTTTAGGTCTGATTAGAATTACAAGGTAAAGTAAAGAACTAAATATGAACACCAGGTAGCGATTTGATGTTTTTAAGCATGGTAATCAGAAAAATATGAATCAAGATGATTACGTTTCTGTCCTTTTTATTACTTTTGAAAATACATCAATCAATTTGACCTTATGGATAAGACGGTGAAAGAAATTACTTTGGACTATGCTATAGAAATTGCAAGTCTTACAGAAATCAATAGTGAGCCACTCTATGATGAAATAACCTGTCAAAAATGGAGTGCTCATTACTTCTATGATGAAAGACGTTACCGGAATATTATTATTGATGTCGTTGAGCTTCCGCATAGCAATGCACCAGAAGTTCTCCCGACGTATAAACTATTCAATCAGCTCAACTCCATATTCCGGCATTTGCATTTATGTATTGACAATTATGGCTACCTTTCTTCTGTTGTCAATATAAAAGAAATCCAAGATAAATGGGAAAATGTAAGAAATGGACTTCTTTCTGAATACGAAGGAATCAAGCAGGTCAAAAAAATGATAGAAAAACTGGATTACGCTTATTATGCCTGTGAAGGTACGCTAATGCAATCTCTTCTACATCTCATATTTTTGGTTCGCTATAGAGAAGAAAACAAATTCGAGATAGAACTTCCTTCCGTTTTAAACGAGGGAGAACTTATAGATATTGACTTGCAGAAAACGGTTTCAGAAAGAGACAGGCAACATTATTGCGGCAAAGGATATGTTCATCATCAGTCTGCGATGAAGAAAGCCTACGACAAACAAATCAAACCCTTGACACAAAGTGAATTTGACTATGATTTTACCATTGACATAGAATACATATTCAATTCTGAACACAGAGTTCAGAAAATAGAGGCTTGTATAAAGGAGCAGTCAAGCGACAGATTCGTTCACAAAAAGACTGTAACTTTCAGTTTAATTCCAAAAGAATAGATTATGGCACGTAAATTTTTAATCGACGGTAACTGGCTTATTTGTTCGGAAGGGACTTGTATGCAGCGTATGCTGGTAAAGAGCCAAAAAACGGTTTATGCACATGGAAAACTTGTGGCAACCATGAATGACCGGATGGATAACAATTTCTATTGTTTGAAGATGGTTTCCGCAGGAGCTATGGTAGGTGCTATTGTTGGAGCTGCCGCTGCTGCCGGAGCTGTTTTTACGGGAGGAGCTGCCATAGGGGGTATTATAGCTGCTGTAGGGACAAGTGCCCTGACCGGTTCTATTAGCGGAAAGCTACTCTCATTGATGCCATGTATATGCGCCTGTCTGACCAAGCCGGGCAAATGGACAAGCGTAAAGAACAGTGTGTTAATCCAAAACCAAATGGCTCTGATGCCTGATGCCAAACTGAATTGTCTTTTGGGCGGCATGGTATCTATTGTTCTGCCTAAGATTCAATTAGCAATCGACTGTCTAATGATTAGTGATTTCTGTTATAAAAAAAAGGATAGTAATGCTGAATTACCCGAGGGATGGAAAGAAGCTACAGAGGATATAAAAATAGAAGAAGGTTGTTGGGAAAATGAATCCGGATTTAAGGCGAGTCTGTATTACAATGAAAAAGAAAACCTTTATATACTGGCTTTTGCAGGCACTGAGAATTTAAAGGATTGGATTACTGATATTCGGCAAGGAATTGGATTGGATGATAAAAAAAGAGGACAATATCGTAAAGCGATAGAATTAGCCGATAAGGTACAAGAGTATGCAGGACAAAAGAATTTGATTATTACGGGACATTCTTTAGGAGGTGGGCTTGCTTCTATTGCTTCTGTTGCTACAGGATGCAATGCTTATACCTTTAATGCAGCAGGACTTCATCCTAAAACATTGAAAGATCAAGAACTGAGTCCAAATAGCATGGGGCAAATACAGGCATATTACTCAACAGACGACCCTTTAAATATGATACAAAATAACCGAAGTATTTTAGGTCCTCTATTAGTAAGTAGTGGCAATGCCTTTCTTGCCTATTTAGGTAGTGGGCTGATGTTAGGTGATAATTTGCCACAAGTAGCAGGAGAAAAAATTGGGCTTGAAACCAATTCCAATATAATTGATGGTCATTTTCTAAAAGAATCTAATCTGTTGAATACCCTTAAGAGCGAAAAGGAAAACAATCCTGATGTGTTAGTGGTTACAAGTGACTTTTAAACAAAGATTTATGAAATCCTTGATAATATATTGTATTTTCTTTATGTTTACAAGTTGTAATATGAACAAGTCTAAATATATGCCGGAAAAATATTTTTCAAGAGGCGCAGAATTATCTATGGCAGAAAATATCTACTATGGAAATAAAAGTGAGATAAAAGAAATGGTTAACAATGGTAGAGTTGATATAAATACCCCCGGGAAATATGGATTTACCTACCTTATGTATGCCATATATATACAAAAGTATGATATGGCAAAACTCTTACTAAAATTAGGGGCAGACCCCAATCTTTTATCCATTGTAAATCATCCGGTTAAAGGGAATAACCCCGATTATATTCAACGAGAAGAGGGTACATTTAGGTTAATGCCGCTTTCCTTTGTTTGTGGTCATCCTGATTGGGATATAAAATATATAAAGTTGTTAATAGAGTACGGTGCTGATGTAAACGCTACTATCCCATTTACCCCGATTCACGAACTTATTGTTGGTGGAGCAGGCGATATGGAGCGAATCAAATATTTGATGAAGCATGGTTTAGATTTAAATGTCCCCGATAATTTAGGAGATACACCTATCATTACAGCAGCTATTGTTAGAGACCTTGATTTGGTCGAGTATTTTTTGGACTATGGAGCAAACCCTAAGCAAATAAATAAAGATGGAGTTAGTTTGGGCTATAAATTACAGCAACAAATAGAACGTAAATTAGGAACTCCAGAGTATTTAACACATGCGGAAGAAATAATAGAACGTTTGAAAAAAATGGGCATTAAATTTCCAGTAACTAAAAGCAAAAGGGTTGAAGAAGATAGTACATCCATTTCAAACGATAACAATATGAATCAAGGTAAAACAGACGAAAACAAAACAGAATGGAAGTGGATGTAAATCACGAAATATAACCTCCACTTATATACAACATAAGAGTGGTAATCTCATAAAAGAGAACCAGAGTGCCCCTAAGAAAGAGCAATTTGGTTCTCTTTTTGTTGGCAAAGGGAGGAACTATAAGTTAATGTTACCTTCTCATTGAGCGTCCCAATTTTTGTTGCTGGTCATAATTTCCCTCCACCACATTACTAACCTCCCGTCTGGCTTTGATTTGCTCCCGGTTATCAAACCCGCCCTTTTGCTTGGCTGTAAAATACAGGAAATCACCTGCCGCCCGGTGTGATTGTCTGTCCTCCCCGAACAGATTAAGGGCACCCTTGATGTCCGCTACCTGCTCCGTATCAAAACGTGGCTTGTAATAATCCCTTGCCAAACGGATAATACCGTGTACCGCCTTACGAAAAATCTCGCTTGTCTTGAGCAAAAGGAAGCCGAGACTCTCAATAATCAGATTCTGCCATGCAATCCGGTTTTTAAGTTTCATAGTTTCCTCTGAATGCACGGCATCCCTGCGGCTTAATTCAGACTGATGTTCAGATTTCAACTTCATCAATTCACGGTGGTGGCTGTTCTGCATGGTCCGGATTGTGCCTTGTAACTGCCCGATGGTTTCCTCATGTGTGGAAATCTCATGACGCAAATCCTCTATTTCGCCTTTTAGAGCCTTTGACCTGCCTGTAGCCCAGCCGACAGCGGCATTGAGCAGTTCACTGCCTTTCTCCTTATTCAGCCTGGAACGTTTCTCGCTGATAGCTCTGTCAAGCTCTTCATTCTGCCGTTCCTTTTGAATAGCTATTTCATTTAGGGTGTTGGTGATTATTTCAGCCTCGTGCATCTTTTGGTTGGCTTTTTCCAGTTGATGCTCCCGATACTGCCTCGTAGCGTCAAGACGCTTCATCTCCTCTTTCTGCTTCTCAATGATGAAGTCATTACGCTCCAGATGTTTCTTTCCCGTAACGGCTTTTGATTGTCCCCGCTCCATTGAGAGAATATCGGATGCCAGGTTTTGCATCGTTGTCATATCGTCATCATTGAGTTTTATGCTCTTGCCTGTATCGTGGTTCATCCAGTCGAATACAATGTGCGCATGGTAATTCGGCTTGAACCATCTGTCACCCACCTTGAAACTCTCCCTATCCTCCGGCAATGGTTGTCCGGACAGCCAATGTCCCTCGTCCTTGTGCAGATAAATCTGGAGCGGTGTGATACCCCAGCGTCTTTGGCACTCATTACCAAATTCACGCACGTCCGCCAGTGTCGTGTCCGGTCGGATGAGCATCACTCCTTCACGTATGGGAGAGCATCCTGCCACCTTGATGATTTTGCCGTTCTTGCCTTTACGCTCACGTTCTTTCTCCTGCATGGCACGGCCGGTCTTCTCCTTTACCATCCGCTTTATGTTGTCGTAGTGCTTTTGCAGATCGGGGCTGCCGAAGTTCCGGTTTACCCACTGCTCGTTACCGGCGGAGAGTTCGGGAACGATATAGATTCTGGACTTGGCAATATTGCGCATGTACTCGCGTGTCCTCCGGTTATGAGGCATGCTGGAAGCAACATTGCAAGGCTTGATATGTATGCTTGATTTTGTAGCCATTTTCTTGAAAATTGATTGGGGTTGTTGAATAATGTTGATTGCTTCTGTCCGCTTATAACCGCATGGGGTTCTTAGGGGTGTTACCCATAAGCGGAGTTTCCAAAGAGAGGGTCACTCTTTGGTCAGGTTGCATAGGGCTGACAGCCCTTGCCGGGTTCTCAGGGCAGCGTCCTGAGTGGGACGGGGCAACGCCCAGCCCCTCGGGAGAGCCCACAACTACGAAAGCGGAGCGTGTAGTTATAGTGGGCTATAAGAGTGCAAGCACTTCTTCCCGCATCCCGTGTCACCGGCTTCCGTTCTCCTCCGTCATGGAGGGTCTTCGCTACCGTTGCATATTGGGGCGGCACCGACCAATACAAGGTCAAGTTCATTGATTAGTTTTTGCAGAACGGGGTTCTTGTCAATCATCCGCCTGAGGATTCTTTCCGCCTCTACAAGATGGCTGGTTGTACACATTATTTTACTTTCCCGTATCTGGAAGACAATCCAGTCGGCTATGTCAATATGGGCTGCTTTCTGCTCCGGTGTGGCGTTCTTTTCTATAAGGTCAGACACTATCACTTTACAGAAACTCATGCACTCGGCACGCTGCTTCCATTCGGCATAAGCATCGGCATCGGGAAAGAGGAGTACGGTTCGTCCGGCCAGCACACGGAGTTTTTCCTCTCTCATCTGACTCTTGCCTCCTGCCGCCAGCCATACATAACCGGGAAATATGGCAGAGCCGATAACTGCACTTTTCTCGGATTCCACCAAGACAGCTACCTTATCGGGATAAACATTCAGCAGGTGTTCCCCGAAGAGGCACTGGGATAGCTGCCACTCTTCCGGCAATACCCGTTGCCTTTTCAGTTTGCTGTGTATCCAGTCCACTGCCAATGCTTCTCCTCCCTTGATACGGTGTCCGTTCTCTGGATTGTACTGCATCACCTTGCCTGTATGTACCTTGTTTTCCCGGTCAATCTGCCAGAAAATGACAGCACCGTCCCGAGTAGCTCCAAGGCGGTACTCTTCCAG
>ULKF01021261.1_pt1 | contig 11365 bp, 4 predicted proteins | sample 1951071 | NCBI WGS metagenome assembly ULKF01 (sample SAMEA4835492, study PRJEB28245) | human gut metagenome | biome: gut microbiome; material: fecal sample | place: Denmark | collected 2008
AGGGTAACCGATGGTCTTACTTTCCTTCCTTCTCTTTAGCTTGGCGTATGGAGCAGGAAGAATTTATGAAGCACATTAACTGGTTGAATCAAATGAAAATACGTTTAGGTTTTGGTGTTACAGGCAATCAGGGCATTAATCCCTATGCTACTTTCTCTGATTATTCACAAATAATAGATTATGCAAAAGCGACAGGGGATCAGATTTTGGCAATGGCGGTAAGCAATTTGCAGAATGACGGGTTGAAGTGGGAACGTACATCTTCTTGGAATGTGGGTCTTGATTTTGCTTTTTTCAACAGCCGTCTGTCAGGATCAGTAGATGTATATCAGAAAAAAACCAATGATTTGCTTATTTCGCGTTCATTGCCTGCTTCCAGTGGTTTTGCAAGTGTGATGTTGAATCAAGGTTCGTTGAAAAACAAAGGTGTTGAAATTAGTTTGAATGGAGATATTCTCCGTAACTTGAATGGTTGGAGTTGGAGTTTGGGCGGAAACATTGGTTTCAATAAATCAAAAATTGGTGACCTGGGTTTTGCACCGACAGATTTTGGAACCTTGAAGAATGTGCGTGGATATCAGGGAACTTCTATAGGAGATCATTTTGGTATTGCTAATCTTTTCATTGCAGGTGAGGCACCGGGATTGTTCTTCGGATATAAGACTCAAGGTATTATTCAGCCGGAAGATATTGTAGATGGAAAAGTTGCTTATACGGCTGCTGACGGATCAACCAAATATTATTCCAGTTCTGTGGCCAATGACTTGGGAGCCGGTAATATAAAAGCGGTGGATATGAATGAGGATGGTGTTGTGGATGAAAAGGATAAAACCATTTTAGGCAATCCGAATCCGGACTTTACTTATGGTTTCCAAACTCGTATTGCCTGGAAAGACCTGTCTGTTTCGGCTTCTTTTAATGGTGTGCATGGTAATCAGATATTGAATACGAATATCCGTTATTATACGCCCTCTCGGCAAGCTGGTAATTTGACACAAGAAGCATTCCGGAATATCTGGACGGAAGAGAATCATTCAAATCTTTATCCGTCGGCTACGGCGAATGTAAAGAACGTGGTTTATGACCGTTATATTGAGGATGGAAGTTACTTGCGTTGTTCGGATATCACTTTGAATTATACATTGCCAAAATCTTGGATGAAGAAAATCGGCTTTCAGAATATAGGTGTATTTGCTTCGGTTAAAAATGCATTTGTCATCACTAATTACAGTGGATACGATCCGGAAATCAATTCGTTTGCTTTTGATGGATTACGCCCGGGCATTGATATGAATGCATTTCCAAGCCAACGTTCTTATGTCTTTGGATTAAATGTGACCTTTTAAATAGTTTAACCGATAATTTTTTTTGTAAAATGAAAAAACTAAAATATATATTTTTATTAGCAGGTGCTTTGTCATTGGCATCCTGCGAATCGTGGCTGGATGAAGACCCGCAATATACGATAAATACAAAAACTCAGTTTAGTACTGTGGAAAATGCCAGACAGGCTTTGATGGGATGTTACGGATATATGTCGGCTGATAATGCTTATGGCCAGGCATGGCAGGAAGTAACATTTGGATATTGTGGTTTTGGATGGTCACAAACGAATGGCAGTTCTACAGATTTATTGGTCTCTATGGACGGAGGAATTGATGAAACCATAAACACAATAGCGTGGAGAGGGATGTATAAAGTGATTGGTGAAACAAATGCATTCATTGCCAATATTGCCGATAGTCCGTTAGAATCGGCTGATAAGTTGCCAATGGAAGCGGCTGCTCGTTTTTTGCGTGCATTGGCTTATTATAATTTGGCAGTTACCTATGGAGATGTACCTTTAAAGACCACTCCCTCTGCTCATGACGGAGTAGCTGTTCCTCGTTCTCCTAAAAATGAGGTCTTTGAATTGGTACGTACTGACTGGGAGTTCGCTTATGAGAATTTACCGGAAAAAGATGATGACGGTTTTGCAACGAAGTGGGCGGCGAAAGCGTATCTAGGAAAACTCTATCATACTTTGGGCTGTCAGGGTGATAATACGGCTTGGGAGAAGGCGAAAGCGTGTTTTGATGAGGTAATGCCTAAATACCGGCTGGCGGATAAATTCAGTGATTTGTTTGTTGATTACGTACAAGGTTCTCCGGAATCTATTTTTCAATTGAATTTTGCACTTGCAGGTTCTACCACCCGTAACCGGGGTAGCTGGCTGGTCGCTCCTAATGGCTCTTGTAATGGGCAGGCTTGGGACCGCATACGTGCTTCAAAAGCTTTGTATGATTATTTTTTGGCTACTTATCCCGGTGATCCACGTATTGAAAGCACATTCCTGACTTATTGGAAGTCTTATGCCGGAGTAGGAAAAGGTGAGAAACCTAAAGAGGAGCCTATAGCTTCGGCGCGCGATACTGTATATGCCTATCCTTATTTTACATATACCATTGGAGGAGAAGAAAAACCTGCCGGATGGAAGAAACCCAAGTTGTATGTAGGACGGATTCCTTACGAGAAATTAGCTGATCCGGCTAGTCCGAAAGCTGAAGAACTTTATGCTATGATTGCCGATACGGCTACTGCGACTCCCGCTGAAAAAGGGTATTTGAAAGGCTTGTTGTCTTTGTTGGAAAATGCGACAAAAAAGCCATCTACCAATACAAAGTCATGGCCCTATTTCAAGAAACCATGGGATCCTGAGCAGAGTGGTAATAACAGTCATAAGAATTTAATTTTGTATCGTTATGCAGATATGTTGCTGATGGCAGCGGATGTATATAATGAATTGGGGCAGACTGACAAGGCGATAACATTGGTCAATGAGGTGCTGAAGAGAGCGCGTCAATCAGGAAACGCGTCTCAGCCGGCTGACTGGAAGAGTGGCTTGTCTAAGGAACAAGTGCGTGAGAAAATTTATTTTGAACGTATTTTTGAAGGTGCCGGTGAACCGGAAATGTATCAGAAAATGCGTTTACGCGGCACAGAGCTTTTGAAAAAAGCTTTCGAGGTCAACAATGGGCATGGAATTATTCAAGAATCAGTGGCCAATAATCCTAAAGGGAACGGGAACTGGGGAGAACGTATTTTTAATGATGGAAATTTGAATGATGAAAACTTCCTGAAGAAAAATTTATTGCTCCCGGTTCCGAAAGATGAGATAGATACCAATTCTGCTCTTGATTATAGTGATAATAATTATGGCTATACTAATTAAGAAAACATGATAGAACGCTTTATTCAATAGGTCTTTATTGGATTTTTCCGGATGCAGGGCGCACCTGCGCTTTGCATCCGTTTTTTTCTTGTCTGTAACCTGTTTCTGGACATTCTCGGATATAAAATAGTCATTTCCAGACAAGAAACAATAACATAACTTGTATCTTTGCGGATGTTAATTCTTTGCTTATTTAAATTTATGAATATGAACAACCTACAATCAGGATTACTTTTTTCTTTGACCGGCATCACTGCTGTGGCATCTTTGTCATCATGCGCTTCACAAAAGAAAACTGAGGAGCAGAAACCTTACAACATCGTGTATATAATGACCGATGACCATACTGCCCAGATGATGAGCTGCTATGACAAGCGTTATATGGAAACGCCTAACCTTGACCGCATTGCTAATGACGGAGTGCGTTTTACTAACAGTTTTGTGGCCAATTCATTAAGTGGTCCCAGCCGTGCCTGCATGATTACCGGCAAGCATAGTTGTGCTAATAAATTCTATGATAATACCACTTGTATATTTGATGGTTCGCAACAGACTTTTCCGAAGCTGCTGCAACAGGCCGGATACCAGACCGCCCTTATCGGAAAATGGCACTTAGAGAGTCTGCCCACAGGTTTCAATTATTGGGAGATTGTACCCGGACAAGGTGATTACTATAATCCGGATTTTATTACGCAAGACAATGACACCATTCAAAAACATGGGTATATAACCAATATCATTACTGATGATGCCATAGACTGGATGGAGAACAAACGGGATAAAGACAAACCTTTTTGTATTTTGATTCATCACAAGGCTATTCATCGCAACTGGCTGGCAGATACTTGTAACTTGTCTTTGTATGAAGATAAAACTTTTCCGTTGCCCGATAATTTCTTTGATGATTATGAAGGACGTCCTGCGGCAGCGGCTCAGGAAATGAGTATCGTGAAGGATATGGATATGATTTATGACCTTAAGATGCTTCGCCCCGATAAACAAACCCGTTTGAAGGCTCTTTATGAAAATTATATCGGACGTATGGATGAGGGGCAGCGTGCGGCATGGGATAATTTTTATGGTCCCATTATTGATGACTTCTATAAAAAGAATCCTCAGGGTAAAGAATTGGCCGATTGGAAGTTCCAGCGCTATATGCGTGACTATATGAAAACAGTGAAATCGTTGGATGATAATGTAGGTCGTGTACTGGATTATCTGAAAGAAAAGAATATGCTGGACAATACCTTGGTGGTTTATACTTCAGACCAAGGCTTCTATATGGGAGAACATGGTTGGTTTGACAAACGCTTTATGTACGAAGAATCCATGCATACTCCGCTTATAATGCGGTTGCCCAAAGGTTTTGACAGGAAAGGTGATATTACAGAACTGGTGCAAAACATAGATTATGCACCTACCTTTCTGGAATTGGCAGGTGCTCCTGTTCCCGAAGATATCCAAGGTGTTTCGTTGCTTCCACTGTTGAAAGGAGAAAAACCTGCTGATTGGCGCAAATCATTGTATTATCATTTTTATGAATATCCGGCAGAACATATGGTGAAACGTCATTATGGTGTACGTACAGAGCGTTATAAATTAATTCACTTCTATAATGATATTGATGTGTGGGAATTGTATGATTTACAGGCAGACCCTACGGAAATGCATAATCTTTATGGTCAGAAAGAATATGAACCGGTTGTGACGGAGCTGAAGACTGAATTGGCAAGATTGCAGGAGCAGTATAATGATCCGGTACGCTTTTCACCCGATAGAGACAAAGAATAAGAAAAATAGCATATATCATGAAATACACCTGTTTGATTTTGCTATGGTCGTTATTTGCGACTATGGCCTTACCTGCTGACAACCTAATCCAATCTATATCTATTGTTCCCTGCCCGGAGAGTATTACTCCGGGTACAGGTTATTTTACTTTCTCCGGAAAAACAGACTTTACGGTAGAAAATGAGGAGCAGGCAGAGGTTGCACGCTGTTTCTCTGCTCTTTTTACCCAGGCGGCCGGATTTACTCCTAGTGTGAAGGTTGGAGAGAAAAGAAGGGGAAAATCAGTTTCCTCACCGATGACGCATTAAAGAGTGAGGCGTATCATCTGGAAATAACTCCCAGGCAGATAATAGTTAAAGCTTCAGATACAAAAGGTTTCTTTTATGCCTTGCAGACTATTCGTCAGTTATTGCCTGCTTCCATTGAGGGCACAGCGGTGGCGGAAACTGCGGATTGGAGCGTGCCGGCTATGACAATCAAGGATGAACCTCGTTTCGGATATCGTGGATTGATGGTGGATGTGGCCCGCTTTTTTATTCCGAAAGAGAATCTGCTTCGTATTATCGATTGTATGGGAATGTTGAAAATCAATACCCTGCATCTGCATTTGGTGGATGATAATGGTTGGCGTATTGAAATAAAGAGATATCCTTTACTTACGGAAATCGGTTCACGGCGTGTAGATCGTCCTGGAAAATCTTTTCCGGAGCGTCGTAATCCCCGGCAGGGTGAACCGACTGTAGAAAAAGGATTTTACACACAGGAGGATATCCGTGAGATAGTGGCGTATGCCGCCCGACATCAGGTTGAAGTGATTCCTGAAATTGAAATGCCGGCTCATAGTAATGCTGCGTTGGCTTCTTATCCGTTGCTGGCTTGTCCTGTGGTCGATAAATTTATCGGCGTCCTTCCAGGATTGGGAGGAAATCATGCGGATGTGATCTTCTGTGCAGGAAACGATAGTGTATTCACTTTCTTGCAAGGGGTGATTGACGAGGTGGTGGAGCTGTTTCCCTCCAGGTATATTCATTTGGGTGGGGATGAGGCTCGGAAAACGCATTGGAAGGAGTGTCCGCTTTGTCAGGAGCGTATGCGACAGGAAGGCTTGGAGGACGAAGAAGCGTTGCAAGGTTATTTTATGGCGAGAATGAGTGAATATGTACAAAGCAAAGGGAAAGAAGCCATGGGCTGGGATGAACTGACCAATACCCGGATTCCCGACGGAGCAATTATTTATGGTTGGAGAGGCTACGGTCAGGCTGCCGTCAAGGCAGCGGAGCAAGGGCATAGGTTTGTCATGACTCCTGCACGTATCATGTATTTGATTCGTTATCAGGGACCGCAATGGTTTGAACCTTTGACCTATTTTGGGAATAATACATTGAAGGATGTATATGGGTATGAACCGATACAGAAAGAATGGAGTCCGGAGGTACGTTCCTTGCTGATGGGAGTACAGGCTTCTATGTGGACTGAGTTTTGCAATAAACCGGAAGATGTGGAATATCAGCTGTTCCCTCGTCTGGCTGCTTTAGCCGAAGTGGCTTGGACACAGCCTTGGCATAAAAATTGGAGAAGTTTTTTGGTGGCAATGGATAAATTCAACGAGCATCTGTCTGCTAAAGGGATTGTGTTTGCCTGTTCCATGTATAATATACAACATACGGTAACCCCTGTAAATGGAAAGCTACAGGTGAAACTGGAATGTGAACGTCCTGATGTGGAAATCCGTTACACAATGGATGGTAAGGAGCCGACAGACCGGTCTCCGCTATATAAGAGCCCGTTGATGGTGACCGGTACACAAACTATAAAGTGTACGACTTATAGAGCAGGTCGGCAGATGGGAAAAACATTGACATTGCCTTTGGTTTGGAATAAGGCTACCGCCAAACCTGTTTTAGGAAATACACAGGCTGGGAAGATTTTAGTAAATGGTATACGTGGCAGCTTGCGCCAGTCGGATTTCGAATGGCATTCATGGGAAAGCAGTGATTCTGTCGCTTTTACTATAGATTTGCAAAAGAAGGAGTCGCTTCGTTCTGTATCAGTGGGATGCATAACGAATTATGGCATGGCAGCCCATAAACCGACAGATATTGAAGTGTGGGTTTCAAATGATAATCGGGATTATCGTAAAGTATCCGGTAAACAGTTCACGGATGGAGAGATTTTCCGTGAAGGGACTTTCAAAGAGGATGTGGTACTTGATTTGAATAAGGAAATTGGCCGTTATGTGCGGATTATTGCTAAAGGAGCCGGAGAGTGTCCTGCAACCCATGTACGCCCCGGACAAGAGGCAAGGATTTATTTTGATGAGGTAATGATAGAATAAATAGATATATGAGAAATACATTATTATATTTTTTGGCTGCTCTGGTTATATTTCCAGTAATGGCGCAACAACAACCCGAATGGCAGAGCCAATATGCTGTCGGACTGAACAAACTGGCCCCTCATACTTATGTGTGGCCTTATCAAACCGTATCTGATATCCGTAACGGAGATTATGAATCTTCTCCTTATTACATGAGTCTGAACGGTAGTTGGAAATTTCATTGGGTAAAGAATCCCGATAACCGTCCGAAGGATTTTTATAAACCGGAGTTTTATACAGGAGGATGGGCGGATATTCAGGTTCCCGGCAATTGGGAACGTCAAGGATATGGAACAGCTATTTATGTAAACGAAACCTATGAGTTCGATGACAAACTGTTCCATTTTAAAAAGAATCCGCCTTTAGTTCCATATAAAGAGAATGAAGTCGGTTCCTATAGACGTACCTTTACAATTCCTGCCGATTGGGAAGACCGCCGTGTGGTTATCTGTTGTGAAGGAGTGATTTCTTTTTACTATATTTGGGTGAACGGACATCTGTTGGGCTATAATCAAGGTTCAAAGACACCGGCCGAATGGGATATCACTGATAAATTGAAGAAAGGTGAGAATACGGTGGCATTGGAGGTTTACCGTTGGAGTGCCGGATCGTATTTGGAGTGCCAGGATATGTGGCGGTTGAGTGGTATTGAACGTGATGTGTATCTTTACAGCACTCCTAAACAGTATATAGCCGATTACAAAGTAACCTCTTCTTTAGACAAACAACAATATAAAGAAGGTATTTTCGGTTTGGAAGCTACCATTGAAGGACCTTCTACTTCCATGACTACCTTTGCTTACCGACTGGAAGATAAAACCGGTAAGGCGGTTCTGCAAGGTGAATATCCTATCAAATCGAAGGGATTGAGCCATTTCTTGAAGTTGGATGAACAAAGTTTGCCGGATGTGGAAGTCTGGAGTGCTGAGCATCCGAATCTTTATACGCTGATCCTGGAATTGAAAGATGTAACAGGTAAAGTAACGGAACTTACCGGATGTGAAGTAGGTTTCCGCACTTCGGAAATTAAGGACGGACGTTTTTGCATCAATGGTGTGCCGGTCTTGGTAAAGGGAACGAACCGTCATGAACATTCCCAATTAGGACGGACTGTAAGCAAGGAACTGATGGAAAAAGATATCAAATTGATGAAACAGCATAATATCAATACGGTCCGCAATTCGCACTATCCTACCCATCCTTATTGGTATCAGCTTTGTGATCGTTATGGACTTTATATGATAGATGAAGCTAATATTGAATCACATGGCATGGGGTATGGACCTGCTTCATTGGCCAAAGATTCCACTTGGTTGCCTGCCCACATGGATCGTACCCAACGTATGTATGAGCGTTCCAAGAATCATCCGGCTATCGTCATCTGGTCATTGGGGAATGAAGCCGGAAACGGTATTAACTTCGAACGTACATATGACTGGATGAAGTCAGTGGAGAAAAGTCGTCCTGTACAATATGAACGGGCCGAACAGAATTATAATACCGATATCTATTGCCGTATGTATCGCAGCGTGGAAGAACTCATGGCCTATGCCCGCCAGACAGAACCTAAAGTCTATCGTCCTTTCATCATGACAGAGTATCTGCATACTATGGGTAATAGTGGCGGAGGATTAAAGGAATATATGCATGTATTCGAAACCGAACCGATTGTTCAGGGAGGTTGTATCTGGGATTGGGTGGATCAATCTTTCCGCGAGATAGATAAGGATGGTAAATGGTATTGGAGTTATGGTGGGGATTATGGTCCGAAGGATGTGCCCAGCTTTGGCAATTTCTGTTGTAACGGGTTGGTCAATGCAGCCCGCGAACCGCATCCGCATCTCATTGAAGTGAAGAAGGAGTATCAATATATCAAATCGGCACTGACCGATCCTAAGAAGCTGACAGTGGAAGTCAAGAACTGGTATGACTTTACCAATTTGAATGCCTATACGTTGCACTGGCAGGTCATGGGGGATGATGGGAAAGTGATAGCAGAAGGAACTCGAAAAGCAGACTGTGCCCCTCATGAGGCTGTAACATTCTCTTTGGGTGCTGTAAAGTTGCCTTCTACGATTCGTGAGGCTTATTTGAATCTGTCTTGGACGCCTGATAAGGCAACTCCCTTTATTGGAACTCATGACGAAGTGGCCTATGACCAGTTTGTGCTGTCTGCCAACAAAGGGTATCGTGCGCCGGAAATCAAATTGGCTGATAAGGTGAAGATAGATATTGATCCTGCAACCGGCGCTTTACGCTCTTATATATATAAAGGTAAAGAGATGCTTTCATCTCCTGTAGTTCTCAGCCTTTATCGTCCTGTTACGGACAATGACAGCAGGGAAAAAACAGGAGGAGCCAAAGTTTGGAGGAAAGAAGGTTTGGATAATATGATTCAAAAAGCTACTTTTGTCAAAGCATCTGAAACAGGTGGTAAAGCGGAAGTAGAATTATGGAATGCTAAAGGCGTAAAGTTGGGAATGGCTACCTTTGTATATACTTTGCAGAGCAATGGTGCATTAAAAGTAAAGACAACTTTCCTGCCGGATACTTCTGCTGTTACTTCATTGGCTAGAGTGGGCCTGGCATTTGAAATGCCGTATGCCTATAACAAGGTTTCTTATTTGGGACGTGGTGAACATGAAACTTATATAGACCGTAATCAGTCTGGATGTATTGGAATTTACCATACAGATGCAGAACGTATGTTCCATTATTATGTGAAGCCCCAGGCTACAGGAAACCGTACGGATGTGCGTTGGATGGAATTGGCGGATGAGGCAGGAGAAGGTTTGTCTTTCCGTTCGGATAAAGTGTTTCAGTTCAGTGTTATTCCATTTACGGATTCTAATGTAGATAAAGCTACTCATATTAATAAACTTGAGAGAACAGGGATTATAAATGTTCACTTAGATGCGGAACAGTCGGGGGTAGGTACTGCGACTTGTGGTCCGGGGGTATTGCCGCCATATCGTGTTCCGGTGGAGAAGCATACGTTTGAGTTTATGATTCGTCCATTAAAATAACCTAGTAATAAAGAAAAATGAGAAAAACGATTCTAACCGCAGCCTTACTTTGTGCTTTTCTGGGAACTCAGGCACAGGAGTATTATGAGAAACACGTAGCTTTTCCGGCAGGAGCGACTACGGAACAGAAGATAGATATGGCTTCCCGTTTGGTGCCTACACCGCAACAGTTGGCATGGCAACAAATGGAATTCACTTGTTTCCTTCATTTTGGTATTAATACCTTTACAGGCCGTGAATGGGGAGATGGTAAAGAAGATCCGGCCATTTTCAATCCTACCGAATTGGATTGTGAACAATGGGTAAGAGCTCTGAAGGAAGGTGGCTTCAAAATGGCTATCATTACTGCCAAGCATCATGATGGTTTCTGTTTGTGGCCTACCCGGACAACCAAGCATTCTGTTGCTTCTTCTCCATGGAAAAACGGAAAAGGGGATGTGGTACAGGAACTCCGCAAAGCTTGTGACAAGTATGGATTGAAATTCGGAGTCTATCTTTCTCCTTGGGATCGTAATGCGGAATGTTACGGACAAGGAGAAGCTTATAATAAGTTTTTCATCGAACAGCTGACTGAACTGCTTACCAATTACGGAGAAGTGCATGAGGTATGGTTTGATGGAGCTAACGGCGAAGGACCTAACGGAAAGAAGCAGGAATATGATTGGGACGCTATTTTGAAGACTATCCGTCGTCTTCAACCTAAGGCAGTTACCGCTATCATGGGCGATGATGTGCGTTGGGTAGGTAATGAAGGTGGATTGGGACGTACCACGGAATGGAGTGCAACGGCTTTGATGCCTAATTCTTATCCGGGTTCTGATGAAGTCTATAAGAGATTGGGCATAAATGCTATGTCCAAGGATTTGGGAAGCCGTGAATTGGTATCTAAAGCATCGGATTTGTTCTGGTATCCTTCTGAAGTCGATGTTTCTATCCGTCCGGGATGGTTCTATCATGCCG
>ULKF01016256.1_pt1 | contig 11285 bp, 9 predicted proteins | sample 1951071 | NCBI WGS metagenome assembly ULKF01 (sample SAMEA4835492, study PRJEB28245) | human gut metagenome | biome: gut microbiome; material: fecal sample | place: Denmark | collected 2008
GGTGAATATAATACGATTTTGAATGAGGAAATGAAACAGATATTTTTGAAATATTTGTTACACCCGAATAAATTTAGTATCGGAAAAACTATAAATCTTACAAAACATATCCTTGAAAAACGAGGATATGAAAATATTCCATGTAATCTGACATTCAGAAGATTTGCTGAAAATTTTAAGAAAAACAATTATTCAAAGTGGATTCTATTTAGAGAAGGTGAAAAAGCATACCACGATAAAATTGAACCGTACATTGAACGAGATATTTCAAAACTTGAAGTCGGAGAGGTTTTAATTGCTGACGGACACATTCTTAATTTTCAAATTATTAACCCATTTACAGGAAAACCGACCAGAGCAACTTTGGTCGGTTTTTTAGACTGGAAATCAACCGCATTAGTTGGCTATGAAATTATGATGACTGAAAATACTCAGTGTATAGCCTCCGCCCTTAGAAATGCAATCATTAATTTAGGTATTATTCCGAAAGTAGTTTATCAGGATAACGGAAAGGCATTTAAATCTAAATACTTTCAGAATGTGGACTTTGACGAAGCGGGTTTTAATGGGATTTATGCAAAACTCGGAATAAAATCAGTGTTTGCAAAACCATACAATGCAAGAGCAAAAGTTATTGAAAGATTCTTCCTTGAATTTCAAGAAGAGTTTGAAAAAATGATGACAAGTTATATAGGAACAAGTATTGAAAATAAACCGGCTTGGATGAAACGAGGAGAAAAATTGCATAGAGAGATGCATAATAAGTTAACAAAAAACTATATTCCAACAATTCAAGAAACAATAAAATTTATAGATTGCTGGCTCGATTACCATAATTCAAAACCTTGTCCTAATAACCGTTCAAAAACTATTCAAGAGATGTTAAATGATATTTCAAAAGAGAACATTGATAAAAGTATTTTGAACGACCTTATGATGAAAACTGAAGTAAGAACAATAAATAAACATGGAATAACATTTCTAGGAATGCATTATAGGAGTGATTATTTATTGGATTTAAGAGAAAAAGTGTTTATAAAATACAGTTTGTTTGACCTTTCAAAAGTCCTTGTGTATTCAATAAAAGGTGAATTTTTATGTATCGCAAGACAAGTTGAAAAAGTTCATCCAATGGCAAATCATTTGGGAACAGTAAAAGATATGGAACAATTCAAGCAACAAATTCAAAAACAGCAACGCAGATTTAAGAGAGTGAAAAAAGAGTTTTTAAAATATTTTCCTAAAGAAAAAGCCGAAGCTATAGAGATTGAACAGGAAGAAGTTATTGAAATTGAAAAATTTGAACAGACTAAAACACCACTAAAACGCAAATTAAACTTTCGGGAACAGCAAATGAATATTCCAGTATTTAACGCTGGTTATGAAAAATATGAATGGTTAATGAAATACGGCTGTACCAATCCTGAACAAAGAAAGTGGCTTGAGGGGTATTTAAATAGTGATGAGTATGCCAATTTATACGCAGATTGCGAACATAATGAGAAAAATGTATTTGACCAAGAAGGAGTATAAAGATGAATAAAGTATTTGTAAAAACAAAGAACGTCAAAAACTTTGTATCATTAATGGAGGAGGTAAAACAACTACCTAATAATATACCTAAAATTATTCTTGTTTATGGAGAGTATGGACTTGGGAAATCAGAAACTATAAAGTGGTGGACTTTTAAAAATGATTGCATATATGTAAGAGCAAACCAAGGTATGACAAGTCGGTGGCTGTTATCTGAAATTGCAGAAGAATTAGGAGAAGAACCGTTTTGGCATATTCAGGAAACTTTTGATTTAATAGAGAAGAAACTTAAAGAAAATCCAAAACCTATAATAATTGATGAAGTAGATTACTTGCTTGAAAGAAATACAATAGAAACACTGAGAGATTTGTATGATACAACTTCTTGTCCTTTAGTGCTTGTTGGAATGGGCAACATTGATAAAAAACTTTCAAGATATCCTCATATTATAGACAGGATTTATAAGTCATTTAAGTTTGAACGATATGATTTTGAAGATGTAAAACAGATTTTGAATGAATTAACGCAAATCACTTTTACACCTGATGGTATAGAATATCTTGCAACAAGAGTTAACCAATTTAGACAAATTGTTAAATTGATAAATAAAATAGAAAAACTTGCTATTACAAATCAATTAAAACAGATTGATGAAAATATTTTAAGGAAATTATTATATGGAAGATCAAATATTGAAACTTTGCAAAAGGGTCAACAAATTTACGCTTGAAAATTTAGAAATTTTATCAGAAATCCCCAAAACAGAACTTTTACCGATATTGTCAAAATTTGTTAATGAAAATAAATTAATAAAGCAAGAAAATGAATATTTGTTTCAAAAAAGCAAAGTTTCAGTTCAAAAATATTCTATATTTAAAACATACCCTGCAATAATAAATGATATTGTATTAAGGTGTTTTTGTGAAAACATAAATTCGATAAAAGCATCTAATATTGCAAATATTGGAGAAAACCAAATTCAAAGCTTTTATACAATATTCAGAACTTTGATTTACCAAAGGCAAAAACAAAATTTAGATTTCTACTATCTAAAATCTCCACAAAAAGCACGTCATAGAAAGTTTTTTAATCAAGAAGTATATTTATACCTATACTGCGAGCAAATTTTTGTATCTGAAAATCTTTTAAAATCATCTGAGGATAAAATCTTTTCTCCAGAACAAAAAGCAGAATTTACAACTATTTATTGTTATCTTTCAAGAAATTTAACTCATAATAAAATGGCTAGTAATTTGAACTATAAAATAGCAGAAACCTTATGGCGAAGAAAACGAGAGTTTAAGGATTTGTATTATGATTTAAAACTATTAGCCGGATTTTAGTAATAGAACTTCATAAACTTTTCCCCCGATTTTATTTTTTTTTGTTGTATTCCTTTAGCAACGAGTATTTTGGAGTTTTTATACTTATTTCTCGAAAATATTTTTTTAAGTATAGAGCGGATTTTGAAGTTTACTTGCGGGGAAATTTCCCCGACTGAAAATTGTTACCTGTTTATTATTCTGTAGAAGTAAATATAATAAAATTTGGTAGCTATTATATACAAATACAAATTTCGTCAAGACCACTTCATATTTCTTCGTAAAAAACAGGACAAATATTTGTCTTTTTTATAAAGCAGATAGATAAAGTGTTTGAGGTGAATATTGTAAAAATAGCATTTTAAAAAAATCTTATTATTACTGCATTTTAGCTTTTAAAATTGTCACAAATTTTATGTCGGAATGTTAAGTGGGCTTTAAAAGAGATTTTAATAAAGCTAAAATAAGGATATTTATGAAAGAAAATAAAGACAAAACAAATATATGGTTAGATATAGAAAAATCTGCTGAAATTTTAGGACTTAGTATCCAAACTCTTAAAAAGCAATGTAGGAGAGGCTGCTATACTTTTAAAATTATCAGACGGGGAAAAAGAACTCATTACTTTCTTCTTTTAAAATCTTTGCCTGATTTTGCACAAGATAAGTATCTTAAAGAAGATGTTATAAATACTAAATATTCAGAAGCTCCTGATTGGGCAAAAGCCCAAGCTGAAAAATATTTACCAATAATAAATGCATCAAAAGGATTAAGGGGAGAGGCTTTAAAAGATTTTATAGATAAGTGGAATTTAGAACATGAAAAGTGGTTAAACACATCTTATTCGTCTGTTATAAAAATGCGAAGAAGATTCTTTCGTTATGGATTAAGCGGTTTGTTATCGCAACACGGCAAACATTTATCAGGCTCCACTGTTCCTGATAATTTCTTTGAGTACTTTAAAAATTTGTATTTAGTTGAAGGAGCACCATCTATAAGAACTTGTTGGGATTTAACTCTTGGTTATGCCATTAGAATGTTTGATGCAAAAAGAGAAACATTTCCAAGTTATATGGCTTTTAAACGGCGATTAGATAAAGAAATTCCAAAACAAAGTATTTATCTTGCACGAATGGGAGAAACTGCTTGGAATAGAAAATATGGCGGATATATAGAAAGAGATTATTCAAATATTTTATGTAATGAGGTCTGGGTATCAGATCATGCTCAAATTGATGTTGCCTGTTTTGATTCTGATAATAAAGTTGTTTTCCCTTGGGTTACTGTATGGCGTGATTATAAATCAGGTAAATGGCTCGGTTGGATATTACAAACAGGAAATCCAAATTCTGATTATATTTTCCAATCTTTTTACTATGCTGCTGAAAAGTATGGACTGCCTAAAGATGTTATCATTGATAATGGTAAAGATTACCGTTCAAAGGATTTTGCAGGTGGTCGTAGAAGTATAAAAATTTCAACCAACAAAACAAAAACTCAGTCTATGTTGGCAGAGTTTAATATAGAAGTTCATTTTGCTCTGCCTTATAATGCTCAAACTAAGCCTGTTGAAAGGGATTTTTTGAAGATAAAGGAAATCCTTTCAAAACATTTTATAGGTTATAGAGGTGGTAATGTTGTCGAAAGACCTCAAAAGCTCGCAAAAGAAATTAAGTCCGGAAAGATTATGAAATTTGAAGATTTCAAACTTCTTTTTGATAAATATATTTTAGATATTTTAAATAAAAGACCTTCTCAAGGGAAAACTTTAAACGGGTTATCCCCGGATGAACTTTTCTATTCTGAATTTAAAGAAAAAATTACAACTACAAAAGATGCTCTAAAACTATTTTGTATGAGAACTTCAAAAGATTTTACTATCAGAAGAAACGGAATAAAAGATACAGCACTTGGTATAACTTATTGGGCTGATTGGATGATTTCAAAAATGGGCTTGAGAGTGTATTTACGCAGAGATATAGAAGATTACAAAGAAGCTTGGGCATTCAGATGCGATAATGATGAATTTATAGGAACAGTGAATGCTGTAAAAGCTGTTGCTGCATTACATGCAAATAAAGTATCTAAAGAAGAATTTAAAGAGGCTATGTCTATTAAAAAACGCAATAGCAAAGTCGCGAAGGCTTATATTAAACAAACTCTTACAATATCTCCTGAAGAACAATATGAAAATTACAAAGCAGCTTATAACAGTGCAAAAAAAGAGTTCAATACAGATGTTAAAGTTTCAAAGATTGCAAATACAAATATGGATAAAGCAGTAAGGAAAAAGAAAGAACAAGATGATTTTGGAAAATTTGATTTATCAATATTTTTGCAAGAAGAATCTAAACCAAAAGAAACCTTATACCTTTATGAAACCGATAAAATATTGGCAGAACGAAATAAAAAGTATATTAACTAAGAGGAAAAAGTGAAAAAAGATAAGTATTATACGATTGCAGAAAATATGTATGTTGAAAAATTTATTACAGTTGCTGAAATTGCAAGAAGAATAGGTGTACATGAAAGAACTATAAAACGTTGGAAAAAAGACGGAGATTGGTCTGGTAAAAGAAAAGAATTTATTGAACATTTTAGTCTTTCCAAAGAAGATACGTTTATGCAAGCCAAATATATGCTTCAAAGTTTTAATGTTGATCTACAGAATAATCACAACATAGAGCCTTCAAGAATATATAAATTTACAAACTTACTTGAAAGTGTTGTAAGAAAAGAAAAAGAACCGATGAATATTGAAAGTTTTATTCGAACAATAGAAAAAAGGACAAATATAGATAAAGACATTATTGATAAAATTGTGGATAATTTGACGGATAGTGATTAATTATCTATAACTTTTCAATATACCAATTAGAATTTCCAAAGTGGTTGAAGTTCCATTGTAATTGGACGTAGAAATTGTATTCCATTGAATTATCATCTTTAAAGTTATAAGAATACTTATTTAATTGTGTTTTGCGATAACTTTCAAAAGCAGTCCTGATTTCTTTTGCAAACCTTTTTCTAAATTCAGGATAAGTTATTTCTATGGTTTCTCTTGTAAGTTTATTTTTCAAAATCATCTTCAAAACCTCTTATATTATCAAGCTCTATATTGTATCTTTTACCTTGTTTATCAACGCAAGTCGCGTAATCTACCTCTGCATCAGCAAACTTATTTTTCCAAACACAAATTAACAATCCTATTTCTTGAGTTTTTAGATTTAAAACCTTTGTTCCGTATAACTTATAATCTTTTTCTGCCATTATTCTTGCCTTTCAAGTATCAATTTTGAATAGATATCATCAGACTTTTGTGGATCAATTAAAAACTCCTTCATAAATACAAACCTTTTCTCCATAGGTGTTTTCACAAATTATGGTGTCAAAGTTATAGAAGCCGATTACTTTGTAATACTCATTATTATAGTTTTCAAAGCCTTTAATCTTTTTAAGTCTGTATTTTTTGCCTAATTCAATCATTGTTACCTCTTATCAGCAATGACATTTATCGCTCTAAGCCCCTTGAATATCAAGCAAAATACTTTAAAACGTATCATTTAGACACAATTTCCATATGGAATTTTTTCAATTAAAATTTATCTGTTTAAGAAACTGTTAGGTACAATTTTAAGCAGAGTTGTTTTTTGTTTGAAGCAATTCTCCAATTTTCTTAAATAAATTCAATACAACGTCTTTTGAACACTTTTTGAACGGGGTTTAGAATAGCATAGTCAATTAATTTTCTTTCTTTAATATTAATAAAAGAATTCAAACCTCTATTGAATAGCATTATATATATCTAGTTTTAACTCTTCATCGTAATCGTATGTCCCATCCATAATAGCAGTCATAATACGATGTAACAATTCCTTTGAAATTTTACCTGACGCGACTTCATAACTAATGTTCTCAGTTATTACAAAAAAATTTTTGGCGACTGCCATATAACCATTTAATAATAAGAAATGTGCAGACAAAGTTATTGCAATCCGTTTATTTCCATCTTCAAAACAATGAAATTTACAAGCACCAAAAAATAAATGAGTCAGTTTATCAACAAAAGTTGGATAATAATCATCATTTTTTATATGTTCAAGAACACTTTCAAGCTGTCCAATATTCAATTGTCCTTCCAAACCTCCGCCACTGTATTGAATAGTCTTTTTATGCGTTTCAATTGCCTGTTCTATTGTTATATATTGAATGGACATTAATTACGTTCCTTTAATCTTTTTAGAACATCTTGGTTTTCTTGCATTAATTTTTCTAATTCATCACCTGTTGCACCTAAAAACTTTTGGTATTCATCTTTATCTAATGGTTGAATATATTCAGCCAATTGATAGTGAAATGCCTCTCTTAAAGCCATGTCACGGCTTGCCATCTTTGTTCGCCCTCTTTGAATAAGTGGTTTCCAAAGAGCCATTTGCTCAAAGTTTTTCAAAATATTTTCAACTTCTCTTACAGATAGAATTTTATTTTGTTTTTCATATTCTTTTTTTATTTCATCAGCCAAACCTGTTTCATATGCGGCTATTATGTCGAGAATTTCGCTATAAAAAGTATCTCTAACTTTATCGCTTTCTTTCAAATCTAATATTTTTTTATATTCTACAGCTTTTTCTTTAAATATACTAACATATATTAAATCTGTAAAATGAGCATATTTAAACTTATTATCTTCTACATAATTCTTCAACGCATCTGTAAATTGTCTTCTATAATTTTCTTCTTGTATGGAGGCAAAAACAAAATCTTTATCTCGTTGATTGATATATTTAGTTCCTCCTCCAGTTTTTCTGTTTATTAAATCAATTACTATATCTAGCATCATTTGTCTTAATGCTCTTGCTTTTTCACTTTCAGAAAGAAGCATGGCCATGTTTAAGAATGCTTTAAAATCAAATAATCCTAAATTCCTAATTTTGTGAGGGACATTTATGTCCTTCACAAAATCAATGTCAGAATTTAAAAATTCAGCGAGTTTTTTACCTTTTAGCACCGTATATCCATTAGATACCAATTCCTCATTATTTTGTTCAATATATCTGCTAATGGTTCTAATATCTACATCAAAAAAATCTGCTGTCATTTCTTTGGTAACATACATTTTGTCATTCCACATTATTCCTTCTACGCCAGATTTTTCTTGAATTTCTGCAACTGCTATTTCATTATTTAAGATATTTTGTCTATCTATTCTTGAATTTGTTAAGTCCTTTGTCACAATAACCTCTTCGTAGTTTTATTCATCAACACTATATTTTTTAAAGTTTTCTGCCTGTTCAAATACTTCGTTATAAACTTCTTTGTTATATTCCGGCGGATAACCGTTTTTACCGAGAAGTCTTATTAAATCAACTTCCAATTCGGCTTTGATATCTGCCTTTTTAAAGCAGTCTGTATATTTAGTTTTATCAGCAACAATTTTCTTAATTTCTCTACAAAGATAAATCATTTTTTGATCGTCATACACAAACTTATGATTATCACGAACCGCAACTAATATATCAAAGAATGCTTTTTCTTCATAATCTATATTTAGTTTTTTAAATGATTCTTGTTCTTCTTTTAATTCGTGAATTAAATCTATAATTGCATCAACGGTTTCATCGTGAACTTTATCAACATCAATTTCAGTACGAGTATTATATTTATCAATAATCGCTTTCATCTTTTTAGAAAAATCAACACCTTTAATTTTATTGACCTTTTTAAATTCTTCAATTTTTTGTTTAATTAGTCTTTCTAAAATCTTAACTTTCATATTTTCTAAAGGCAGAGCTTTAATTTTTTCAATGTATGATTCACTAAAGATATCAATAATTTTATTAGTTTCTTTAATTTTAAATACTTCTTCTATTCCTTCAGATGAAAGTGCATCTTCAATTAATTGGCGAACTCTTGCATTCATTTGAGTAGCATCAGGAGCATCACCTTTAGTAAATTTATAAATTACGGAACGAACAGCCATATAGAAATAAATATAATCTCGTTCTTCTTGATTAATCTTTTTATTGCTTGTACAAAGATTGTAAGCCTGTTTTAGTTTTTTTGCATTGTGCATAAAACGAAGTTGTTTTTCTTCTGTTTGCATCATAAAGTTTGCTGCTTGTTTCAAGCATTTTAATTGTTTAACGGGTTCATTTATGAAGAAGTCAGAAGCATCAAAACCATTTAACATACCTGCAAGCACTTCTAATTGGTCTTTTACTATAACAACAGCTTGCTCGTCATCATCAAGTCTTTTAGTTCCTCCGCCGGTATATGTTCCAATGGCTTTATTCATATTCTTTTTAATGCCGATATAGTCAACTACAAGACCTCTATCCTTACCTTCATATACTCTGTTAACTCTTGAAATGGTTTGAATTAATGTGTGAGAATGGACGGGCTTATCAAGATACATTGTATCTAAACATGGGACGTCAAAGCCTGTGAGCCACATATCGACTACCATTGCAATCTTGAAGTTTGATTTTTCTTCTTTAAACTGCAAAGCAAAATCTTTTCTATCCTTATCATTGCCAAGCATATCATATAATTCTTTTTCATCATTCTTGTTGCTTGTCATAACAAGTTTAATTTTTGGCATTGGTTTTACATCTGTTTTATCTGCTTCAGATAAAACAAAGTTTTCATCACATTCTTTGTATTCAGTCCATTCAGGTCTTAATTCAATAATCTTTTTGTATAATTTATAAGCAATATCTCTGTCATAACAAACGAACATAGCTTTACCCATTACAGTTGAGCCTTCTGCAACTCTTGTTTCATAATGTTCAATAAAATCATGTGCAATAGCATCAAGTCTGTCAGGGTGTCCGATGATTTCTTTCATTTTAGCGACAGTCTTTTTACTTTCTTCTATTTGATATTCGTTTGCACCTTCTTCTTCACATTTGTTGTAGTAATCTTCAATAATTTTAAGTTTAGATTCATCAAGATAAACTTTAGAAGCACGACCTTCATATACAATCTTTACTGTTATTTGATCTTCAACAGCTTCTGTCATTGTGTATCTGTCAATAATATCCCCGAATACATCAAGAGTTGCATCAATTGGTGTTCCAGTAAAGCCGACATAAGTTGCATTTGGAAGTGAATCGTGCAGATATTTTGCAAAGCCATATTTCTTTTCGACTTTTTCTTCTGTCATTACAATTCTCTGTTCTAAATTTGTCTGCGAACGGTGGGCCTCGTCGGAAATACAGATTATATTTGAACGATTAGATAATAAATTTATATCTTCAGAAAATTTTTGAATGGTTGTTAAATAAACACCACCACTTTCTCTATTTTCAAGTTGTATTTTTAAGTCTTCTCTTGATTTAACCTGCACAATGGTTTCATCACCAATATATTTAGTTGCACATAAGAATTGTTCGGATATTTGATCGTCTAAATCAGTTCTGTCTGTAATTAAAACTATTGTAGGACTGGCAAGTTTTTTATCTCTCATCAGCAATCTTGACAGAAATAGCATTGTGAATGACTTACCACAACCAGTGGTTCCCCAATAAGTTCCACCTTTACCATCACCATTGGGTTTTATATGAAGTTTGATATTATCTAATAACTTGCGTGATGCGTAATACTGCGGATACCTGCAAACGATTTTTAAACTGTTAGTTGATTTATCTGGGAAATAAACAAAGTTATGAATAACATCAAGCAAAGTTTCTTTATTGAATAAACCTTCGATCATTGTTTCTAAAGAATCAATACCGTCAGCTTCTTCGCCCATAAATTCTGTTGTTCTCCAAGCATAGAAAAACTCATATTTAGCAAAAATAGAACCGCATTTATTATTAACACCATCAGATATTACACAGAAAGCATTGTATTTAAATAATTCAGGAATATCTCTTGTGTATCTGATTGTTATCTGTTCAAAAGCATCTTTTATTGTGGTGTTTTCTTTTACTGCACTTTTAAACTCAAACACAACCAAAGGCAAACCGTTTATATAAATAATTGCATCAGGTATTCTTTTTTCTGTTCCCTGAATTTCCAACTGATTTATAACTTTGATTATATTCTTTTCAGGGTTTTCATAATCAATAAAATTTATGTATAAATCCTGCTTGGTTTTATCTTCTCTTTTGATAATTAAACCTTCCATAATAAGGTTCATTATTTCTTTATTTGAAGAATACAAATCAGCATTAGTATAGTTATCAAATCTGCGTAATAAGGAATTAACTTCAAAATCTGTTAAATCATAGTTCAACATCATAAAGTTTCTGAAATCATCACGAATTAGAACGTCAGATAATTCTTTATGAATATCATCACCTCTGACATATTCATAATTCTGATTTTTTAAATTTTCTATTATTGCTGTTTCTAATGTTGATTCATTGAACATTTTAATTCCTTTATGATTAAATAAATGATAATTTATCGCTTGAACTATCACT
>ULKF01019329.1_pt1 | contig 11250 bp, 9 predicted proteins | sample 1951071 | NCBI WGS metagenome assembly ULKF01 (sample SAMEA4835492, study PRJEB28245) | human gut metagenome | biome: gut microbiome; material: fecal sample | place: Denmark | collected 2008
TGGGGGCCGATGGAGTCCAAATAGGTACACGTTTTGCATTGACCGAAGAAAGTTCGGCACATTTCACATTCAAGGACCGTTGTCTGCGGCTGAATGAAGGCGATACCCAACTCACATTAAAACAGCTTTCGCCTGTCAGACTCGTAAAAAATGAATTCTTCAAGCAAGTGGAAGAAGCAGAAACACGCGGTGCATCTGTAGAAGAATTAAGAGAATTATTGGGCAAGGGACGTGCCAAGAAAGGTATTTTTGAAGGAGACATTTACGAAGGTGAAGTGGAAATAGGACAAATAGCGTCTTCTGTACATAGTCTCAAAACAGCAGAGGAAGTAATCAAGGAATTGATAAACGATTTTAATGCAGCATTAAAACGTACAAAAGAAATACCTTCTTTTATCCTATAATTAATAACTTGCATCGATTTATATTTATATCCGGGCAGACTTATCTATATGCCCGGATATATCCATGAAAACGCGATGTGTTTTTTCAATAGCTATTCATTTCTTTTCAGGTGCAATGAGCCGGTAATACACATCGGCAATTCATCTTTATAATGTGTCACCATTATCATTGTTTTATTCCTGCGCCGGCAGAAAGTCTCAATAATATCTTTCACCAAACGGCGGTTTATCAAATCGAGTCCATGCAACGGTTCATCCAATATCAGTAATTCCGGGTCTTTAACAAAGGCACGTGCCAACAAAACCAAACGTTGTTCTCCGCTGGAAAGCTGTAAGAAACTACGCTCCTTCAAGTCTGCAATACCAAAAATATCCATCCACCACTCACAAGTTTCCATCTGTTCGGGACGCGGACGTTTATAAAGCCCCACCGAATCATGCAATCCGCTTGCCACAATATCAATGGCCGGTAAATTCTTTAAATAGGCACGATGCATCTCCGGGCTGACATACCCGATATGCTTCTTTATTTCCCAAATGCTCTCTCCTGATCCGCGCTTACGCCCGAACAAGGTTATATCACAGGCATAGCTCTGCGGATTATCAGCACAAACCAAACTCAGCAATGTAGATTTTCCGGAACCATTATCTCCGCTAAGAGCCCACTTCTCACCACATTTCACACTCCAATCCAACTCTTTCAGGATAGTCCTTTCACCGTAACGGATACTCACTTTATTCAAATCTACCACATGGTCGGTATGATAAAAGCCATCACCATAAGGAAGAGCCAAGATACGTTCTTCTTTCTCCTTTGAGAGCACACGTTCGGGGACAGGCTTGCAACCGGCAAGATAAGCTTTCAACGTAATTTTATCACCGCACATACGATTTTCTACAGGAATTACGTGCGTAATCAACGAAGGTATATCATCTGTCTTTGAAAGTACCAGAATTACTTGCAGACAAGTCATCCGTATAAGTTCGCAAAGCAATGCATGAAGTTGGTCACGTGTCTTGGCGTCAAGTCCGATAAAAGGATTATCCATTATCAGCACACGAGGGTTACTCAACAAAGTCTTGGTCAACTGAAATTTACGTAACTCTCCACTCGATAGCAGAATAATATGTTTATCCAGCATCGTTTCTATGTCGAACAAGTCATACAACGTTTTTTTCAGTTCGGGATTCGTAGCTTTCGGCAAAAGGTCACGAACGACAGGCGTTTCATCCAAATCATGGGTATTCCAGCGCTGTTGATAATAATAATTACCGTCTGCATCCCCATAAGAGTCCCTGAAAGCAATATATTTTATATTATCATACACCATCTTTGAGGGAGAAGGCGAGAAATCATACTTCACTTCGTTCATTAATAGCGGCCAACGCCCGATAATAGTATCCACCAATATGCTTTTTCCTGCTCCGTTCGGACCTACAATAGCAATATGTTCACCTTCGGCAAGCGTCATGTTTATCGGCTTTTTCATCCGATAAAGCGGATGACGGACAACCCCGTTCTCAATAGCAATAATATTCTGCATTTCAATATCTCATTTTAGTCTTAAACAGAATACAAAGGTAGATAAAATTTAATAGAGCGCTTACCCCATCCCTATATTTTTCTTGCCCGGAAAACATTCGTCAGAGCATAGAAAAATATGGGTTTTAGCATAAAAAGTTAGGTTTTTTCATCCTTTTGTCATAACTTCGTGCACTTTTTTGGAGAAAACTTATGTATATATTCCGTTCTATTTACGAAATCATAAATACCATATCCACGGCAAAAACATTGCTGACGGAAATGTTCGAAAAGAGAAAAACCATCAGTTTCAGATACATCGATGCCTTAGAATTATTAAAAGACGATGAAAATCGCCTTAAAATATTAATTGAAAAAGAAGTGATTCACCAAAATGGCAACTTCTTGGAGCTGGACGTGCGTTTTCTCGATTTCTTTGAAACGCTACTTGAAGCCAACGAAGAAATCGACACAGCCACAATTGACGAAAACATCGAATACCTGCACGAGCTGATGGATTATTATCTGAAAGAAAAGATACAATCACGCAAAGAGAGCTATGTGAGGAACATCAAACTGACGTTCCAGAAAATAGCTCGCGTAACAATACGTAATATCATGAATTTGCAAAACAGTATCGACAACACTTTCAAACATGAACCAACATACCAAATCAAAATAGCCAAGCTGAAGAATCTGGACAAGAAGCGCATCAATATACAGAATCTCATTGACTCCACCGAGCACCTGATTCTACATGAAGAGCGACTTTTTTTCCAACAAGCCACCGATGAGGAATTAGGACGCATCTTGCTGGAACTGCGTCAGGAGTTGCAATTGTCTGCTCACAGCCTCATACGGGCGCAACAGGATATAATCAACTATCTGAACCAAATAAAGAATCAAGTAATATTGGTAGAGAAAATCCGAAAAGTAAAGTATCTGCAAGACCAGTTTGAACTGCGTGCCCGAAGCAACCTGGCAGAAGTAATGGAGAATGAACATTCCGTCTTGTTGGAAGGCTGTACACAGACTTCATTCAAGCTATCGCCCGAATATCTGGCAAGTGACGAAGCACGCCCCATTATCCTTAGAATCCTGAGCAACCGGAAAACCCGGGAGCATATCCGCAAGAATGAAGCGGGTGCTTTTAGTGAGGAAGACATGAAAGCGCAAGCCATGTATGAGGAAGTGGTAAACTTGGAAGAAGTGGTTAAAAGTTTTCTACAATCGGGTGCAGAAGCACAATGGAAAAACGAGCAACCCAAAGACTTGTTTACCTTTCTGCTCCATTATTCTTTTCAACGTGAAGTAAACGAGGAAGAATGCACCACACTGTTTTGCCAAATAGTGTCGCTCTACGAAGACAAATTAGAAATAAGCGATGATTTCGGACGATACAAACAATATGAATATGCCAAAATATACCCTTTATAAACTATGAATTTGAATATACAAATACCGGACAATACAGCATTAATCTTCGAATATATGCAAAAAGGGCAATTTATCTGTTCCAACAGCACAGATATCGACTTGCGCGACATGTATAATATGATTGATGAGAACTACGAATCTTTATACCAATACTTTTCACAAATAAACTATACATTAGAAAGGGGAAACGAGTATTTCTACTTCTCGCGCACGGAATCAAAAACCACATTGGAACAAAAGATACTCCGTGCCTATTATTGGATAGATGTACTTGATTTCTTCAAAACTTACGATGAAACATTCGGTGCAGGCTTCCGCTTCCAGCCGGAACAAATTTTGGTAGAGGCCAATATCAATGTTTTGCTGCAAAATAAATTAGACGGCATCCGCAAACATTTCTCGGACAAGGATATCCGCAAAGACGTGCTCGACAATATGATACGTTTGCTGGCCAAAGAATCGTTTATCGAATTGGAAAATGAGAAGACTAATACTTATAAGGTACTGACTTCATGGCATTATCTGGAAAAATTAGTCGATAGTATCAACATTTTTGAAGACATTGAAGATGAGAAACCTGAGTAGAATAATTTTTATCAATAGTGCGAATATTCCTTATTCGGACAATATATATCTGGATGGAAATATCCACTTTATCGGCACACAAGGAGTAGGAAAAAGTACCATTCTGCGTGCTATCTTATTTTTCTATAATGCGGACACGCAGAAACTGGGCATTCCCGTTGAAAAACAAAATTACACGGACTACTATTTTCCTTTTGCCAACTCATATATCATTTACGAAGTAACAACGGAGCATGGAGCATTCTGTATCCTGAGCTTTAAAGCCATGAACCGGGTATGTTATCGTTTCATAGATTCACCTTATCGCAAAGAATTCTTTATTGACGAGAATCGCACCGCCTACAGCGGCACAGACCGTATCCGTGCCATGCTCGACCAACATGAAGTGGAGTATTCGCGCATCATTTATACCTACGACGAGTATCGTAATATCCTATATGGCAATGCAACGAGTACTGAATTCCGACGTTATTCCTTGATGGAAAGCAAACAATATCAAAACATTCCGCGTACCATCCAGAATGTATTGCTGAACTCAAAACTTGATGCCGAATTTATCAAAAGGACTATTATCTCTTCTTTAAATGAAGAAGAAATATCCATCGATCTGAATAGTTACAAAGAGCATTTGAAAGATTTTGAAACGCGCCTGAGAGACATTAGTGAATTTCAAAAGAAAGAGACACAGAAGCAGGCAACGGAGATTACCCAACTATCACAGCAAACAACCCGTCTGCAAAGTGATATCATGCAAAATTGCCGCGAACTGGTGATTGCCGGTCGAAAAGCATCCGAACTGCTGCCCGAGTGGAAAGAAAAACGCGACAAGGCTGGCAATGACATACAAATACAGGAAAAGCTGAAGGCAGAATTACAAAATGAATCACGGCAGCGTTGCGAAAAAATACAGGAAGAACTGACCATCGTCAGCAATGATTTGAAGAAAGCCGTTCTGAAGGAAAAGGAATATGAAGAACATCATATACAGGAAGTGATGGAACGTTCTGCCAAAGAAATGGAATGGAAAAACAAACGTCTCGGTTTGCAGGAAGAACAACGCATATTGACTTCGCAATACACGGAAATCTCTTCTAAATACAAATTGCTTATCCAGAACCTGGATAACCAGTGGAATAAAATACACGAAGAGAAAATTCATCAATTGGATACATTAAATACTGTTTACAATGCCCGTTTGGAAGAAGCTCGTAAAGAAAACCAAAACCAAACAGAAGCTTTGTATCAGGAGTATGAGAACCTGTCACAAAAACTGCATCCGCTAAAAGCCGAAAAACAGACAAAGCTGAGCGAAATGGATTATCGTATTCGTTCATGCCGCAAAGAAATCTTCTTCGAAAAGGAACAAGAGGAATTAAAGGTGCGCATTCAGTCGTACACCTCTACTCACTTGGAACGAAAAACACGTATCAATGAGGCTCAAATCATTATCAAAGACTTGATGATGAAATGGGAGCATGAAGTTCAAAAATTGGAAAAAGGGATAGATGATGAACTGTCGAAGTCACAGATGGAACTGCAACAGTTACATGTCCGCATACAGGAATTGCAGCAGTTTCTTACCCATAGTAAGAGTACCTTACAAGGCTGGCTGAAAGAAAACCATAAAGGATGGGAAGAAACAATCGGTAAACTATGCGATGAAGCTATATTGTGGCAAACCAACCTCTCACCGCAAAAAGCAGAAGGCAATTCTTTTTATGGAATCCAAATTGATTTGAATGTCATAGAGCGTCACATCAAATCTATTGATGATTATAATAAAGAAAAAGAGGAGAAGGAACAACGTTCGGCAGAAATCTCTATGCGCATGCAACGTTTGCAAGCCGAAAAAGCAGAGGGACAAGAGCAAATAAAGCGAAAATACCAGCCGTTGATAAAAGAACAGAAAAGCCGTATCAACCAGTTAGAATATGAATTGGAAAAACTGGAACGCCAATACCAGCAGGACATGCTCGACCTTGAAGACTGGAAGAAAAAAGCAGAAGCTGCCCGTAATGAAAAGTTAACCCGGCTGGATGAGGAAAAAAGCAAAATTGCTTTAGAACTGGCTTCCGTCAATGAAAAGCTGGATAACTTGGGACAAGAGAAAGCAAACAAGCTCAATGCCTTGAAAGAAGCATGGGCACACTTGCAAAACCAACTCTTTGAAGAAAAGAACATCCAACAAGAAAATATACGCAAAGAAGAAAAAGAGGAACAAAAGCGTATCAATGCCGGCAAAGCACAGCATGAGGCAGAGATGCAAAAAGAGTTGCATTCCCAAGGTGCCGATACCGAACGTTTACAAAATATCGCCAACCAACTGGGACAGATTGAGCAGGAGTTGTCTTTCATCAAAAAACACGCAACACTGATTATCGAATATCAAAAAGACAAACGAGACCTGATTGAACATATCCCTACATGGAAATATCAGGAAGAAGACCTGAGAAAGCAATTAAAGAAAGAACGGGATACCCTGAGAGCAGAAGTTGATACCTTGCAGAAAGAGATAGACAGAATAAAGATAATTTTACAAGAAGCCGAAGGTAATATTCGTCATTTACAACAGAATCTGGATGCTTACGCCAATATAGAAAGCTTTGATTGGTATAAATCTCATCAGGATATTTTCAAGAATGGCCCTTCTATGACAACTATTACACAAAAAAGTTGCATGGAGTTAATTGACCTGTTGAATCAATATTACATGCAATTCATGCAGATGCAAACCAAACTGCGTAAAGCTGTAAACCTCTTCACAGGACACTTTGACGAAAACAATACTTTCAAGTTTAAAACCAAATTTAATGAAGACTGGGAATACATACGCTTTGCTGATGAGTTGCACGATTTTATAGAGGAAGATAGAATTGACGAATATGTACGCCGTATCAATAATGAACATTGGGATACATTTAAACGTATCAGCATGGATGTCACTTCACTTTCTTCTTCCGAAAAAGATATACAAACAATTATTGGCAAGATAAATAAAGGATTCGCTACCTGCAATTTTGTAGGTGTCATTCAGCGCATCGAGATGAAAATGGAAGAAAGCAGTAACCGAGTGGTAAATGTACTGCATGATATTCAAAAATATTACAAAGAATATGGTTATGACCTTACCCCCGAAACAAACTTGTTCTCTTCCGAAAAAGAGCCTTTGATAAAAGAAGAAGCCATCAAGCTGCTGCGCGACTTTATCAAAGAAATTCATGCCTACCGTTATGACAATATCCGGCTGTATGACTCCTTCGAACTACGTTTCCGCATTGTAGAAAATGGTAATGACACAGGATTTGTAGAGAAAATTTCAAGTGTAGGTTCGGAAGGTACGGATATTCTGGTAAAAGCTATGATTAATATCATGCTAATCAATGTATTTAAAGAAGCCGCTTCACGAAAGTTCAAAGATTTCAAGTTGCACTGCATGATGGATGAAATTGGAAAACTCCATCCGAACAATGTGGCAGGTATCTTGAAATTTGCCAACGACCGGAATATTATCCTTATCAACGGCTCTCCTACCGAGCTCAACCGAGAAGCATACAAGCATGTGTATTTATTAACAAAAGATTCACAGAGTAAAACACGTATTGCACGGTTAATTTCAGACACCAACATATAATGATAAATATTACATTAAACCAAGTGCGATTGTTGAAATCTCTCTCTTTAGGGGAGAGATTTCCTTTAAGCAATTTAAAAGGAAAAATCTTTCAACAGTTATTGGATGAGCATGTCTTATCAAAGTTTCCACAAGGAAATGGTTTTATAATCTATGCTCACTCTCCCATTGCCTTACTAAACCATTTAAGTAATAAATATATAAAATGTTCCCTAGATGATTACATCGAAAAGATGGAAATAAATGAGCTAAGGAAAGTAGACAATATATTGATGAGAGGGAACTCAAAGAGCAATGAAACGCATCCCATGAATGGTTTTCTGGTGAAAAGCATTGAACCGATTGAAGTTTCTCTCTCCAAAAGAAAACTGGTGCTTTCTCCCGAAGTGTGGCCTGTCTGTTTCGTTTCAAATCATGAAGAGTTCACAATTCCCTCGGATGTCACCATTGTTATGGTAGAAAATCCTGAAAACTTTATCTTTATAGAAGAACAAAAGGAGTTCTTTGAAGGAATGCGACCTTTATTTACAACTTATTATCCCAGAGATACACATCGAAGTTTAGTGAATTGGTTAGAAACATTGCCTAATGCATACATTCATTATGGTGACTTTGATATTGCCGGAGTTTATATTTATCAGGATATTTATAAAAAACATATCAAAGGTCCTAAAAAATTCTTTGTTCCTAAATTTATTGATAAGTTAATGCATCGATTCGGTGATGCAGAACTTTACGATAAACAATTGAGTTACAGAAATTCCATCATTTCAGATGAACCAGGCATTCAAGAACTAATGAAAATTATCGATAAAGAACATAAGGGATTAGAACAAGAAATCTTTAATTCAAAAGAATATAAAAAATATACAGACTAACTTTCTCTTCTTTCTATTATACTGAAACAAGTTTAAGATGCTAACTTACTTTTTAAATCATTTTTAATCATGTGAATACTGTCACTGGAGTATTTCTTATAGAACAATAACAAAATAATGACTCCGCAACTGATAGCTGCATCTGCAAAATTAAAGATCGGACTAAAGAATATAAAATTATCTCCTCCTAATAAATGGCATCCAACCGGGCCAGTTAAATTCAAAAAGAGGAAAATAGAACATATCGACAACTTTTCCGTATAACCAATCAGTGTATCCATGTCCTATCGGTACAAAAGTTGCCACTTCAGATAAGGTACTTTGACTGAATATGACTCCATAAAAAATACTATCAATAATATTTCCAATTGCACCTGCCAATATCAGGGAAATACAAATAAGATACGGCCTATTGTCTGTACTGCTTTGGGAATAACTTGCATACCAAAAGCCATCCCCGGGTTCTCAACAAAATGAATATAGAACCAATCGGTAATGCGAATACTTTCATTATAATACATATTCGTTTTTACCGCTATTTTTATGATTTGGTCAAGAATTAAGATTCCCATCACAATCAACAAGGAAAGCCATCCTTTAGAAATAGTATTTTTCATAAGTATTATTTTGTGTTTTTAAATAGTTGCAAATATACTGAAGAATTTCTATCAGCAACCATTTTCATACCCGAAATGTCATCTTCCGATACTCTGACGGTGATATTCCTATTTTTTTCTGCACATATCGGCTGAAATAGGATACTGAGGAAAAATTCAGCTTTTCGGCAATCTCTGTCAAGGAGAGTTCCTTCTGCCATAGCAGACGAGTGATTTCCAAAAGAGTAAAACGATCTATCCAGTAAGTAGCAGGTCTGCCACTCACCTCTTTACATATCTCCGACAGGTAATGAGGAGTAATGCAAAGTCGGGAAGCATAAAAGTCAAGACTACGGTGACGGATATATTCGCCATTATACAACAATTCGATGAACTTCCGCAGCAGAAAAGTGATATGTTCCGACAGTCGGACCGCCTCCCGTCTGCGTGCATGGATGTCGTAGAGATCGAGAATATGGGCGGTAAGCAGACTGCCTAGTAATTCTTCCCGGAAAAGATGACCTTTATCCTCCATACGCTCCCGGATACACAGCATGGCCTGTTTGCACACCCGGAAGTCATGAAATGAAAGTTTCATGACCGGATTCTGCAAAAGTGACAAATGTCCGATGATGCCGTAATTGCTGCGAATGGCTATTGAGGTAATAAACAAATCCGAAAGGCTCATAAAAATGCCTTGGAAGTCCCCGGAGTCCGAAAAGTCCGACCCAAGTGTTGCATTGGGCAGAATCACATAATCTCCTGCCGCAATGTGATAACGGGTGTCTTGAAACGTAAAGCCCATATTGCCTCCGCTGCAAAGAATATGAATGACTCTTCCCGTATGCCGCAGGGCATTGAAGTCCTGCAATGTATCAGCGAAAATAATCCCATCAAAGTCTGTATGCTCCATTTCCCTTATTCATTTCCTTGCAAAAGTAACCAAAAACCACGAATAGTGAAAATACTACCTCGAATTATGTAACAAAGAAGCGAGAAGTGCGTTGTAATTTTGCATCAGAAGCTAAAACCATAAAGAATATGAAAAATGTAAGATTGAACAACGGAATAATGATGCCTGCCATCGGGTTCGGCATCTTCCAAATTCCTGAGAACGAAACGGAACGGATTGTGAATGATGCGATTGAGACCGGCTACAGGAAGTTTGATACAGCCGCCTCTTATTTCAATGAGGAGCAGTTAGGCAACGCCATCCGACATAGCGGCATGAAACGTGAGGAGTTCTTCATTACCACCAAATTGTGGGTGCAAGACTACGAATACGATGATGCCCTGCGCGCTTTCGATTTATCGATGAAAAAGCTCGGGCTGGATTATCTGGACCTCTACCTGATGCACAAACCATACGGAAACTATTATGCCGCGTGGCGGGCGATGGAGCGGCTTTATAAGGAAGGACGTATCCGGGCTATCGGTGTTACAAGCTTTTCCAACGAGCGCCTGCAAGACCTTTTCCTGCATAACGAAATCAAGCCGGCCGTCAACCAGTTGGAAACTCATCCGTTGTTCCAGCAGCAGGCAGCCCACGCCTTCTTACAGCAAGAAGGCATCCAGCATGAAGCATGGGCACCTTTTGCCGAAGGACAAAATGATATATTCAATCATCCTACATTGAAAGCAATTGCAAAACGACATGAAAAAGGCGTTGGAGCTGTTATTCTTCGCTGGTTAAATCAGCGGAACATCGTGGTTATTCCTAAATCCGTACACAAGGAGCGAATGGTAGAAAACTTCAACATCCTTGATTTCATGCTTTCTGAAGAAGAAATGGCCGCTATCTCCCTACTGGAAACGGGGAAAAGCCCTATCTACGACGACATGGACTTAGCAACTGTGAAAGGAATCGGATTGCACAAAATCCATGAATGATTTTAGAAAGAAAAGAGAAAATAGAATATGAACCCTTAAAAACAGAATCTTATGCAGACTATCAAATTGAACAACGGCATCGAAATGCCGGTATTGGGATACGGAGTATTCCAAGTATCTCCCGAAGAGTGTGAGCGTTGCGTGCTCGATGCCATCAGCACTGGTTATCGGCTGATAGACACGGCGCAGGCCTACTATAATGAAGAGGGTGTGGGCAATGCCGTCACTCGCTGCGGTGTGCCCCGTAACGAACTTTTTCTTACCACCAAAATATGGATAAGCAATGCCGGAGAGACAAACGCCGCCC
>ULKF01008923.1_pt1 | contig 11221 bp, 7 predicted proteins | sample 1951071 | NCBI WGS metagenome assembly ULKF01 (sample SAMEA4835492, study PRJEB28245) | human gut metagenome | biome: gut microbiome; material: fecal sample | place: Denmark | collected 2008
CATTGGTACTATGCTTCGTCCTGAAAGTCCTATCTTACGAAGGAGCTTGTCCATGAAGAATGCAACCCTCGCTATGTATCCGCTGTCCTCCATGAGGGATAAGAAAAAGAACAGTGTCACGATAATCGGCAAAAAGCTTAATACGCTTCCGACACCCTGAAAGATGCCGTCTATTACCAATCCGTGCAGCACCTCATTCACACCTGCCGCTGTGAGTGCCTTATCCGTAAGCGCGGTCAGTGCTCCTATGCCCTGCTCCAAAAGCCACTGAAGTCCTGCTCCGATTACGTTGAAGGTGAGATAAAATACAGCAAGCATTATCACTATAAAGCACGGTATTGCCGTATATTTGCCTGTAAGAACACGGTCGATGCGCTCACTTCTGATACGCTCCCTGCTCTCCTTCGGTTTTACCACGGTGCTCTCGCATATTTTCTCAATAAATGTAAAGCGCATATCCGCAATTGCAGCGCTTCTGTCAAGGCCTCGCTCCTTCTCCATCTGGACAATCAGATGCTCTATTGCCTCTTTTTCATTCTCATCAAGATGAAGCTGCTCTAATATAAGTGCATCTCCCTCGATAATTTTGGTTGCCGCAAAGCGAATCGGAACTCCGGCGAGCTTTGCATGATCCTCAATCAGGTGACTGACCGCGTGTATACATCTGTGCACGGCACCACCAAAATCATTCTCATCACAGAAATCCTGTCTGCCCGGGCGCTCCTGATACTTTGCAATGTGTATCGCATGGCGCACCAGCTCATCAACACCCTGATTCTTTGCGGCAGAAATCGGTACAACAGGCACTCCTAACAGTCCCTCGATTTTATTTACATCGATTGAGCCTGAGTTTGCCGTCACCTCATCCATCATATTTAGAGCGATAACCATCGGTATATCCATCTCAAGAAGCTGCATGGTCAGATACAGGTTTCTCTCGATATTTGTCGCATCTACGATATTTATTATGGCCTTTGGCTTGTTATCGAGCACAAAGTTTCTCGACACAATCTCCTCATTAGTATATGGGCTCATTGAGTAAATGCCCGGTAAATCTGTGATTGATGTATCCGGATGTTCTTTAATAGAGCCATCCTTTCTGTCCACCGTCACTCCCGGGAAATTGCCCACATGCTGGTTTGAGCCTGTAAGCTGGTTGAAAAGTGTTGTCTTGCCGCAGTTTTGGTTTCCCACAAGTGCGTATGTGAGCTTCTCACCATCCGGAAGGGGATTGCCACTGCCCTTCACATGGTATTTGCCCTCCTCACCAAGTCCGGGATGGGCTGTGTTGCTTATCTTTTTAGGACCCTCATGCTTTCTTGAACGGCTGTCAATTAATTCTACCTCAATCTGTGCCGCATCATCAAGCCTCAATGTGAGCTCATAGCCGTGCACCTGAAGCTCCATCGGGTCTCCCATCGGTGCAAATTTGATTACTGTCACTTCGGCCTTTGGGATTACTCCCATATCCAGGAAATGCTGACGCAGTGCGCCCTCACCGCCTACTGTAAGTATTCTGGCACTCTGTCCTATGCCAAGTTCTTTTAGTGTCATTTTATCGCTTCCTAGTGTATTTATTGATAATTTTTCTCAACTTATCACAAATATCTTACCACAAAGCGTGTGCCACTGCATTCATTTTTTTCATTTAATACATCTTTTTTACAATCCTCCACAAGGATATATCCATTGTCATGACGCACAATTGCTTCCGCGAGCGAAAGTCCTATGCCGATGCTGTCTGCCGGCTGTCCGCTGCCGCTGTAAAAACGCGTAAAAATATGCTTTTTGTCCTCATCACTTATGGTCTCTCCATCGTTTTGCACTGTTATCTCTGCATACATCTCATACCTGTAAAAGCCTATCTTTACCTCACTCTCTGCATGCTCCACTGCATTTTTTACTATGTTTGTAATGGCCTCACACTGCCAGTATGCATCAGCATGTATACAGGCATCCTTATCAGAGCCTTCATCTATGGACAGCCTTATGTCTCTCAAATCGCAAAGTGCCATAACATTATCAGCTGCCTCAGACACAATTTCAGACAGCAGCGTATCCTTCTCATCAAACTCCACAACATCCGCTTCAAGCCTTGAAAGCTTTAAGATAGCCTGCACCATATGCGATATATTATCCACATCACGCTTTGCCCTGCGCATTATCCTGCTTCTGTTTTCAGGTGCCATATCAGGATTTCCTTCCAGATTTTCCAGATTTATCGAAAGTGATGTGAGCGGTGTCTTAAGCTGATGCGATATGTCAGAAAGCGCATCCTTTAGCAAAAGCTTGTCTGCCTTTGCATTTTCCGCAGACTCCCTCAAATAGATTGCTGTCTTGTAAAGCTCTCCCTTTAGTATAGAAATCTCTCCCTCTGTGCTATCTGCCATAACAAGTCTGTAGTCTCCCTGATTTATGCGACGCAGATAATCCGCAGCCTGTCTGACCTGTCTTTTAAAGCTAAATCTTATAAGCACAATGTAAAGGCAAAAGCCCCCTGCAAAAAGCACAACAAGAAATATGTCTAGCCAAAGCGCTCCTTTAAGCGCTTTTTCATTTGACAAAACCGCAGAATCCTTTTCCATATCAATGCCGTATTTTTTTAAGAGCGTCTCTGCGCTTTTTAAATTGGTATAATCGCTGCCTAAGCTGCTGTCATTTAGAATCCCGGCTATACTGCCATCTGATACATCGGGATATTTTTCATGAATAAGCGCACATAGCTTAGCCACTGTGACGTTATAGTTTTTTGTATACGCCCTGTACTGAAAAAAGACGGTAAAAGCCATAACCGTCACACATATACATGTATAAATTATCGCAAAATACACAAAATGTTTTCTGTTCTCTAAATTATATTTCTTCTTTCTCATGCTTTCCCCCGGGAACTGTCTCTGTCGGCCGATACTGTTTAAAGAGCTTCATCTGAATCAACACGATACCCGATTCCCTTCACAGTCTTTATCACATCCTCACCAAGCTTTGCCCTGATGCGCTTCATATAGACAGTCACTGTATGGTCGTACACATCGTTGCCTGTTGCCTCCCAGATGCAGTCAAGCACGGCATTTCTGGACACAGCCTTGTCGTGATTTGTAAAAAGCAGATCAAGTATGCGGTTTTCAAGACTTGAAAGAGCAATCACCTGTCCAGCCCTTCTTGCTTCCTTTTTGTCCAAATCATAGCTTATGCTTCCTGCGTGTATGACAGATGAACTGTCATCACTTTTCCTTCGTAAAAATACGCGGTTTACTCTCGCCACAAGCTCTCTTACTGAAAAAGGCTTTGTGATGTAATCCTCCGCTCCAAGCTCAAGTCCCTTTACTATATCATTTTCCTCATCCCTTGCGGTAAGAAAAATCACCGGTGTTTTTTCTTTTTCCAGCCTTTCGCTGTAAAAATCAAAGCCGTTCCCATCCGGAAGCGACACATCAAGCAGCACAAGGCCGGGGTGCTCACTCAAAAGCGCCCCAGCCTCCTTTAAATTGCCTGCTGTCAAAAGCTCATATTCAGGTTCTGTAAAGGTATCACACAGTCCCTCTGTTATTCCTTTATTGTCCTCTATGAGAAGTATTTTTTTCATATCAGCTCCCGCATTTCCTACAGATTTTCATTTTTGATTGTCTCAATAATGTTATTGTGTCTAAGCTTCGTCATTGATAGTTTCATGATAGCATAAATCAGCATTATTACAACCACTATACACAATATAATTGCTTTATACGGCGGTTCATAAATGATTGCATCATCCATCCTGTTCATCATAACACATAAGAGATAGCTTATTAAAATACCAAGCGGTACTCCTATTACAAGCGCCTTCACAGATATAAACACACTCTCGAGTCTGACCATTCCCACAAACTGCTTATCTGTCATTCCAATGCTTCTTAATGTGGCAAACTCGCGGCTTCTAAGCTCCATTCCGGTACTTAAGGTATTGATGATATTTGTGATTCCTATTAAGGCAATGACTACAATAAGTCCGTATGCAAATACTCCAAGCAGTGTAAAGAGTGACTTTTCATCGCGCATCTCCTTATCCAGATTGCTGACATAAAAACTAATCTGCGAATACTCAGGATTTTCCTCCGTCTCCTTTTCGAATGTATCCTGATATTCATCTGCATTTTCTGCAACCACATATGCTGAATATGACGCATATCCCGGTTTAATCTCATTACCGTTCTTACCGTCACCCCATAGGCTTTCAAAGCCCTTTTGGTTCATAAACAAAAGCGTGTTGCTGTAGCCATTATAACCTATTGGTACCTTGTCTGTGACACCTGCAATAGTTACATCCACAGTCTTTCTGACTCCGTTATTTATTGTTTCCTCGTCAACGTATCCACTGTTATCCTCTGTGCTGCTTTCAGTACCACCTTCCACGGCATTATCATCAGAAGAAGCATCATCATACACATTGTAGCCACACTCGATTGTATCTCCTGCTTTATATTTGTACAGCTCCATCTCTTTTTTGGCGTATTTAGAGCTGTTCTCATTATACACATCAAATGTGCATTTATTCACAAGAATTGCTCCTGCAGCTGCATTTTTTATGCCTGCGTCAGACGCATACTTATCATACGATTTGTCATCCAAAACTGTGATTAAAAACATTTGCGAGACATCCTCACCGTCATCATAAAGCTGCCTGCAATACTCTCCATACTCCTTTGTATACTCCGGCTTACTGACATCGAAATCATAGCCTGCTCCAACCAGATAATCCTCAGCGCCTTCAATGCCACTCAAAAGCTTAGAGAACTTTTCAATATCAATGTCTTTTTTACATGACATATTTATTCCAATATTGTAATCTGCTGATGCATATGACATCCCAACAACGCTAAAGGCCATAGACATAAAGTATGATATCACAATAAAGGTTACTGAGCAGATGACAATGGATGTCACTGTGGTTCTGTACTTTTTATTGTTCCTCTTTATATTCTTATATGAGATAACACCTCCGATACCCCAGATTCTGCCTATAATCGCCGGTGTCTTAAGCTTTGCTGACTTTATTTTAATCTCCTTTGTGTTTCTTATTGCTTCAAGCGGTGTGACCTTTGCAGCCCTTCTTGCACTGCCTGTTGCTGAGAAATAAATGGTTGCTATACTCAGTATCACAGCAAGAATAAGTGCAGGCAGTGATGTGTGGAAGCTCAAAGCAACGTTAAGCCAGCCTGCTGACAGCGCATTTACCACCTTGACAAGTATAAGCGATGCCAAAATACCACTCATGGTACCTACAGGAATACCAACCACTCCAAGCATTGCAGCCTCTGTCTTTACACTGCTTTTTATCTGTCGCCTCGTAGCACCCACGCTTGCAAGCATACCATACTGCCTGATTTTTTCAGTGATTGATATGTTGAAGCTGTTTTTGATACAGTACACCGATGTCAATATGATTATCAAAGCCACAACAGCGGCCACTGTAAACAGTGCTTTAAATGAACCGTCAATCGGGAAAACGCACTCATAGTTTATAAGGTATCCATTCATATATATATCATATTTTGCATTTTCCATCTCTTTAAGAAACCTGTCACTCTCCTCAGAAGACATTTCAACAGATGAATTATTTGCTTTCTCAAACAGCTTTTCATCCACACCAATTATATCAGCAGTCACAGCATCCTTGTTTCTTAAAGCCTTTTTAGTGTATCTGCTGTACACTGTGAGTGTAGTGTCAGCCTCGCTTGCCTCACTCTTTGTGCCGTTATCAATTGCTGCCAGTTCATCAGAGTATGTGACAAATGTATATCCGGCGGCACTATAGTCCTCCATTCCATAGCCCGGTCTTTCCATGATGCCTACCACCTTGTAGTGCTTTGTCACAGTATCGGTAAGTGTCTCTGCCTCATTCTCATATGCGCTGTTTTCCGATATGACACCTTCGGTGTTTGAATCATATCGCTTTCCGACATCCAGTGTTATCTCATCTCCCACCTTTATGTCGATTCGTCCGTTTGTCTTTAAGTGCCTTGGAATGACTATCTCATCCTCATTTTTTGCCATGCGCCCCTCTATCAGTTTAAAGCAGCCTCTCTCAAAGCCGGCCTCATCTGTTGCCATGACATATGCATACGGCTTATCCTCATTCTTGCAGCCGTCCAGATTTGCAAAGCCCATTCCCATTGTCTCAAATGTGCTTTCAATATTTCTGTTGTTTTTAAACTCCGAAAGCTCAGACATTTTCACATTCGAAAATTTCACATGAAAGTCGCCGTCCTTTTGCTTCTGGTATTCAATCATACTGTACTGAAAGCTTGACACAAGTGTGACAAGCGCCGACAAAAGCGCTGTTGCAAGAATTATTCCGACTATCGTGACAATAGTTCTTTTCCTGTTGAGCCTTAAGTTTTTTAATGTGAGTGTCTTCATCAAATTCATCTGATTTTACCATCCTCTATCATTATTGTGCGGTCAGCCGCCTTTGCAAGCTCCATATTGTGTGTAATCATAATGATTGTCTGGTTGAGCTCACGGTTTGAGGTCTTTAAGAGATGCATAATCTCGTTGCTGGCCTTGGTATCCAGGTTTCCGGTCGGCTCATCCGCTAGCACTATAGACGGTCTCGTAATAAGGGCTCTTCCTATAGATGTGCGCTGCTGCTGTCCTCCTGAAAGCTCATTTGGCAGATGAGTGCGTCTCTCTGTAAGTCCAAGGCGCAAAAGCATGTCATCCATCTGTGCTTTTTCCACCTTTCTTCCATCAAGCTCCATCGGGATTGCCATGTTTTCCTCCACATTTAATATAGGTATCAGATTATAAAACTGATAAATTATGCCTACCTGTCTTCTTCTGAATATGGCAAGCTCATCATCATTCATTGCAAAAATATCAGTGCCGTTTATATACACCTTTCCGCTTGTTGGTCTGTCAACACCTCCAAGCAGATGAAGCAGTGTGGATTTTCCGGAGCCGCTCGCCCCGACAGTTGCCACAAACTCTCCCTTTTCCACGCTCAATGACACATCGTCCAAAGCCTTGACCTGATTTTCTCCGGCTCCGTATATTTTTGATAAGTGTTCTACTCTAAGCAGTTCCATTTAATTCTCCTTTTCTTCTCTATGCATTTTTGTGCGCTGTGCGGTCTGTCCTTTAAAGTGCAGCCGCCCCGCGATACAATTGTATAATACATTATGTAAAGTTACAGGTAGGTTACTTTTAAAAAATATTACAGCATAATATAAAAACTCCGGTCAGAACCAAAAGTTTTCTGTGCCGGAGCTTATATGTTATATGTTTTATGTTATATGTTTTATATTATATGTTTTATAATTATCTATGCCAATAATTATTTCTGCTTATATGAAGCCAAAAAGTCTGCAAGCTTGCCTGTGGCATCCTTTAATATCTCTGTTCGAGGCAGATATACCACTCTGAAATGATCAGGCTTATCCCAGTTGAAGCCGCCGCCGTGGATGATGAGTATCTTCTTCTCACGAAGCAGATCGAGTGCAAACTGTTCATCGTTTGTGATGTTGAACCTTGCAGTATCAATCTTTGGGAATATGTAAAATGCTGCCTTTGGCTTTACTGCCGAAATTCCCGGTATATCGTTTAATGCCTTGTAGACGTACTCTCTCTGCTCATAGATTCGTCCGCCCGGCACAATATACTCGCCTACACTCTGATATCCGCCTAAAGCTGTCTGCACTATCGACTGCGCCGGAACATTCGAGCAAAGACGCATGTTTGAGAGCATGTTGAGACCCTCGATATAGTCCTTTCCGAGCGCCTTGTTGCCGCTTAAAACCATCCATCCGATACGATAGCCTGCTATCATATGCGACTTAGAAAGACCGCTGAATGTCACACAGAAAAGGTCCGGTGCAAGCGACGCAATAGACACATGCTCATAGTCATCCATCACCAGCCTGTCATATATCTCATCCGAAAAAATCATGAGCTCGTGTTCTCTTGCCACATCAACTATCTGCTGCAGCACCTCCCTTGGATAGAGTGCTCCTGTAGGGTTATTAGGGTTTATTATTACGATCGCCTTTGTCTTGTCTGTAATCTTCTTTTTGATATCCTCTATGTCCGGATACCACTCTGACTGCTCATCACAGATATAGTGCACTGCCGTGCCTCCCGCAAGTGTAACGCAGGCTGTCCAAAGCGGATAGTCCGGTGCCGGCACCAGCACCTCATCACCATTGTCAAGAAGCGCTGACATGCTTAAGTTTATAAGCTCGCTGACTCCGTTTCCGGTGTAGATATCCTCAACCGTCACATTAGGAAGCTTTTTGAGCTGTGCATATTGCATGATTGCTTTTCTTGCAGAAAAAAGTCCCTTGGAGTTGGAATACCCCTCACAGTCCGTGAGCTGGCGAGACATATCATATATCACCTCATCAGGTGTCCTGAAGCCAAACGGTGCAGGATTTCCTATATTGAGCTTCAACACATTTGTGCCGGTTTCCTCCATGCGGGCCGCCTCATCCACTACCGGTCCTCTTACATCATAAAGCACATTATCTAATTTTCTGGATTTTCCAAATTCTCTCATCCTGACAATCTCCTTTTATTTTCGTAACAATTCCTGTATCCGTAATCATATCCTGCTAGCCTAAAAGCTCAAAAACAGCCTCAGCGTCAAATACCACCTGCTTTACCTTATCAACCTCTATCTGATAAAGTGCATTTGCTGCCAGATGCTCTGCAGCCTGCTCGAGATCTCTTATGCCCGATGTGTTCTCGTGAAGCTTAATCACTGCATCAAGTCCGTCCTCTGTGAGAACGCACTCCTCCTCCTTCATTCCCATTCGCTCAAATACCTTGCGCAGGGCAAATCGCTGGAAGATGACCTTCTTCTCTTCATCGGTATAGTCCGGAATATCAATCACTGCAAAACGTGACATAAGCGGTGCAGAAATCTGGGATTTATCATTGGCTGTTGCAATCGGATATACTCCGACGGTCGGCACCATACACTCCATATAGTTGTCTGTAAAGCCCAGATTGTCAAGCAGTGTCAAAAGCACATCTGCCGGATTTCCGTTGCCGTTTTTGCTTGAGGCCTTGTCGAGCTCATTGATGATAAATACAAGATTTGACTCTCCTGCCTGTGAAAATGCCTCCATAATGATTCCCGGCTTTGCGTTTGAATAGATTCTTGAGCTTCCTGTGAGCTGCTCTGCATCATTTATGGAGCTCATATCGAGTGTGGTCCATGGAAGCTTGAGTATACGTGCAACAGCATATGCAATCTGTGACTTTCCGGTTCCTGCCGGTCCACAGAGCAGCAGTCCGTAGGCAGGAAGTGTATGAGTCCTGTTTATCTGGATAATAGTCTCAATGATTCTCTGCTTCACACTCTCCATGCCATAGAGCTCCTCATCGAGTATGCGCCTTGCCTCCACAGGGTCAATTGCCTCAAAGTAATTTCCCTTCCACTGGATATTCATCATGATGGAAAGTGCTCTCTGCGCATGGCGTCTCTCCTCAGGTGATACCTCGCTTGAACGCGCAACTGCCAGATTTCTTCTGGCCCACAGCAGTATATTGTCAGGCAGTGTACGGCCTGCACAGGTCATGAAATCTGTGATGCTCTGTATACTGGTAAGCTTCATGCTGTCGCCCTCTTCCTCGTAATCATCGAGGTCAGGTTCATCCTCAGGCATGGTGCTGGCAAAGAGCCTTTCCATCATATACTGCAGGAATCCGTCCTCTGCCGACAGCTTTGTGCCTCTGCCGAGAGCCACCTCCCTCACCCTGTATACTGCATATCCGTCAGGTGTATTGGCTCCTGAAAGCTGTACCTTTATGTGATTTTCGCCAAGCCACTTAAAAAGGCTAACGAAGCGGGAATCAATGCGCAGGATATCTGCACTGGTCACCCCATCACCATCCTCAAATTCAAAGGATGTACGCTTTATCGGATTTGTAAACATACCGAGCGCATGATGCGCCCATTCCTTTTGCTTATTGTCTATCACAACAATCGGTTTATCGGCCGATGCCTTGGTCTCTGTCGAATGAAATGTCTCATATGTACACTCCGGATGCTCGTTTGCTACCGGTGTATCGCTAAAATCAAATACTGGCATTTTTATTCCTCTCTTTTCGTAATTGTATTCTTCATCATACCCTGTCAAAGGCTATGTCCTGTACCACCTCGCCCGCGATGATAAGTCCTGCCACTGATGGTACAAATGCAAGACTTCCGGGAATATCCCTGCGCTCTGTGCACTTGTGTTCGGCACCCGGCGGGCAGATGCAGTTGCTTCTGCAGCTTATAGACATATCCTCTATCGGTCTTGTAGGCTTCTCCTCAGAGTATACCACCTTAAGCTTTTTCACGCCACGTTTTTTAAGCTCACGGCGCATGACCTTTGCAAGAGGACACATGCTGGTCTTATATATATCAGCCACCTTAAATGCACTTGCATCCAGCTTATTTCCCGCTCCCATGCTGCTTATGATAGGGACATTTTTCTCCTGTGCCTTCATGACAAGCGCAATCTTTGCTGTGACCGTATCAACCGCGTCAACTATATAATCATACTCTTCAAACGGAAATTCATCAGCATTTTCCGGCAAAAAGAAGCACCTGTGCGTCACGACACTGACATCAGGATTAATATCATGAATCCTCTCCTCCATCACATCTGTCTTGTATTTTCCTATGGTCTTTCTGGTTGCGATTATCTGCCTGTTTAGGTTTGTAAGACACACCTTGTCATCATCGATAAGGTCAATCGCTCCCACGCCGCTTCTGACTAGTGCCTCGCAGACATATCCGCCCACTCCTCCTATTCCAAATACTGCGACTCTTGCGCCCTTTAGCCTATCCATCGCCTCTTTTCCAAGCAAAAGCTGTGTTCTTGAAAACTGATTTAACATTTATTTCTCCTTTTCATCCCTGACCACGCCGACACCGGCAGAAATCAGGAGTCTTACTGTATCCTTAAGCATGCTCCAGTCAGCCTTTGACAGCTCATCGGCAGCCTTTATCATCTCAATGAGCTGCTTAAATGACATCTGGTCAAGGTTCTCAAAATTGGAGTCCGATGCTATTGAAAAAAGCACATTTACAAACTGCTTTCGCTGCGCCTCATCCATGCTGCCTATCCAGTTTCTGAGTGTCTTGTCAAGGCGCACACTGTTTTTGTCCAGCCCATCCGCCTTTATGATACTTCCGCCCATTATCTCCCATGAAAAAGCATCATGCTGCAGCGGCCCCGAATTACGGCTTCTT
>ULKF01016434.1_pt1 | contig 10983 bp, 13 predicted proteins | sample 1951071 | NCBI WGS metagenome assembly ULKF01 (sample SAMEA4835492, study PRJEB28245) | human gut metagenome | biome: gut microbiome; material: fecal sample | place: Denmark | collected 2008
GGCCGGGTACTGGCAAAACTTTTACAATGATTCAGCGTATAAAATCAATGATTGAACGAGGAATTCAAGCTGAAAAGATTTTGTGTCTGACTTTTTCTGATGCTGCAACTAATGAAGTTCGAACCAGACTTGAAAAAGAATTACAAAAATCCGATGTCGGAGTTAATGTTTATACATATCATGGATTTTGTAATGAAATTATTTCCGAAAACACAACAGACTTTGAAATTTCAGAAAATATCAGGGTTATATCCTCTGCTGTTTCTGTTTCATTGATGAAAGAATGCATAGATGAAGTCAATTCAAAAGTTTACAGAACTAAACGCAATGATCCTTATTATTTTATTAAAGATATCAAAGACGGAATTAATGCTATCAAATCAAACAGGCTTACAAAAGAAAAATATTTTGCAAACCTTGAAAATAATCCCGATTGGAAACCGCAGTTGATTGCACTTAAAAATGAGTTAAGAGAAAAATCCGAAAAAGGTGAAAAAATTACGAAAAAATTGACCGGCGGGATTGAAAACCTTGAAACAAAAATTGAAAAAGCAGAAGAGTTGTGGAAGTTTTATGAACTTTATCAATCTAAAATGGAAGAACAGCATTATTTAGACTTCAGCGATATGATTAATCTTGTTTTGAATAAGTTTGAAGAAGATTTTGCATTTTTATCCAAAATTGCCAATAAGTATGAATACATTCTGGTTGACGAGTATCAGGATACAAATCAAAACCAGAATGAGCTTATATTTCAACTGACAAAAGCACTTGATACTGAAAATGTGTTTGTCGTCGGAGATGATGATCAGATAATTTTCACATTTCAGGGGGCAAGACTTGATACTATTGAAAAATTCTTGGAAGAATTTCCGCAGACAAAGGTTATTTGCCTTAAAGAAAATATGCGTTCCACTCAGAGTATTCTCGATATTTCACGGAAAATTGCAGGACTTGACAGCAGACGCTTAGAAAATAATCCTAAGTTTGAAAAGTACAATATAGATAAAGCTTTAATTGCAAAAAATGAAGATGTAATTATAAAAGATAAAAAAGTTCGTCTTTATAGATACGCTGACATTTTGCAAGAGTATCAGGAAATTGTTGAAGAAATAGTCTAACTTGTAAATTCTCCGGCTTGTCCTCTTAACAAAAACGGAGAGAAGAATTTAGCGGAAATTGCAATTTTGACACGCGGAAATGCCGAGCTTGCAACTTTTGCAGAAATGCTTAAAGCCCGTAATATTCCTTCTGAATTAAAAGACGGTAAAAGTATATTTGAAATAAAATCTTCTACTGTTTTATTTTATTATATGCAAATGCTTGTAAATCCGGAACTTCATTCAGATAAATTCTTCAAACTTATGCTGTCAAGACCTTTTAATTTAAACGCAAAAGATTTAGAAATTTTATACGAGAGAAAATCCCATTGTAAAAGTTTGAATGATATTTTTGATTCTGTTTCTCTTGAGGATATGAATGAACCTGAAAAATTTAAGAATTTTGTTGAAACTTTTAGATATTTGCAGAAGTACAAGACTAATGAAACCTTAAAAAATGTAATTCTTGAAATCGGCTCAAAGACAGGCATTATTGATTATTATATCAATTCTGAAGTAAATCGTGTGGAAAATATCGCAGGATTGAAGAAGCTCCTTGATGAAGCTGTTGATTTTTCAACTGTTCATAAAAAAATCAGCCTTGAGGATTTTGTAGAATATCTTGAAATGTGTTTGACAGATGATATTGCAATTAAAACAGATAAAGCTCCGGTTACGGTGAATGCCGTTCAGCTTTCGACTTACCATTCTGCAAAAGGACGGGAATTTGAATATGTCTATATGCCGACATTAAAAAAGAAAGACTGGGAAAGCAGCAGCCGTTCACTAAAACCAATTATTCCACTTGAAGAATATAAGAGTGAAACTGAATTGAAAGAAATGAAAATATCTGATGCTATAAAATTAATGTATGTCGGTATGACAAGGGCAAAACATACATTAAGGCTTTCTTATCCAAAATCAATAAATGGTGTCGCACAAACTCCAACCTCATTTATTTCCGGATTTGAAGATTTATTTGAAACTGAGCCCGAACCGTTTACGTTTGACGTTGATTCTTATTGGGCAGAGCAAACTAAGACTTTAATTAAAAGTGATTATGATTACGGGAGAGATTTCTGTTCGTTGGTTGATAAAAAACTTGAAGGCAAATCTTTTTCACCAAGTTCTATAAACACATATTTGAAATGTCCTCGACAGTATCTATATAATTATATCCTGGACTTAAGTGCGAAAGACGGAAATCCTGACTCAGTTAGTTATGGTTCTGCTGTGCATTCTGCCTGTGAATTCGCTGTGAATTTTGCTATAAATAACGGCAGTTATCCTACAAAAGAGGAATTTATAAATAGTTTCAAACGGGAATTAGATAATCAACCTATGTCAAGTTTGCAGCAGCGGAATATTCATGAAGAAAGAGGTGAAAAAGCCCTGTCTGAATATTACGTCCAACTCTGCAACACTCCTGTAAAAAACTTATACGCAACGGAAAAAAAGATTGAACTAGAAATTGATGGCGTGAAATTTAAAGGAATTATCGACAGAATTGATAAAAATGATGACGGAACTTTTACAATTTATGATTACAAAACCGGCAGTGCTAAAAATGAAAAATCAATTTGTGAAGGCGGCGACCACGAAGATTATTATAACCAAATTGGGTTATACAAATACTACTTTGAAAAACAAACAGGTAAAACTATAAAAGAAACAACCTTTATCTTTCCGGACGAATTTACAGACAATTTTACACTTGTACTTACTGACGAAAATTGTATTGAAATTGATCAAAAATTTAAAACAGCAATTTCTGACATCAAATCGTATAAATTTAACCCGATGTCGTCTAAAAAATCCTGCAAATGGTGTCAGTATAAAGATTTTTGTAATTTAGAAACAAATTAAAATTTTCCTCCGACCGTAATTGACATAGCTTTTTGTTAATATAAATAATAAGGAGGTCAAAATGCTTGAGAACACAGTTATAATCGGAGTTGGCAGGGGCGGATGCAATGCTTTATCTAAAGTTAAACTTAAAGTCGAAAAACTTTTCGTTGATACGGATAAGAAAGATGTTGAAAAGTATTCTGGGTTTTGTATCGGTCTAAAAACCTGTAACGGTTTGTCCACAGGTGGCGATGTTGTTAAGGGCGAATTAGCTCTTAGGGAAAGCAAATTACAGATTTTGGACAGAATAGGAAAGTTTTCAAACTGGATTATTGTTGCTCCTCTTGGCGGCGGAACATCTTGCGGTGGATCAAAACAGCTCGCTGATTTGGCTCTGGATAACTACAAGTCCGTAAAAGTTCTGGCAAGTATGCCGTTTGAGTGGGAAGGAAACCGCCGCAAACATCACGCAGTTGAAACCGTTTCGTATATTAAAAATTTGTGCGAAGTCATAGACGTTGAATTTGATCCTAAAAAATATCCGTCTCAAATCAGTATGACTGATATTTTTAATCTTTTGGACGAAAAATATATGGAAGCTATTGAAAAGATTTGTGTTTGACGGCTTGAAAAGTCTTAAACAAAGAGCAATGCTGTTAAAAGAGGTAACTTAATGAAAAGAAACAGAACACAAGTCGAAAAAGAATGGAAAAGGATTTTTGCCACAGATTTACCCAAACACATTCACAAGGCTTATGCTGAAAAATATATAAAATGGCAAAAAGAAAACAAAGGTTTTGAAAAATCCTTACAAAAACAAATCGACAAACTTGTCGAAAATTATGAAAAAGGAATCTCCGCATTTACCCCATCTACCCCTTTGGAGATAAAAAACGGAACAAAACTCATTCGGGAATTCAAAGGAATTAAATATGAAGTTACAAAACTCGACAGTGGTTATGAATTCTCTTTCAAAATATATAAAAGTCTTTCTTCAATTGCAAATGAAATTACAGGAACCCGTTGGAACGGAAAGAAATTTTTCGGATTGGTAAAATGAAAAAATTAAAAAATAAATTTATATCAGCAACAGATTTTAGTCGAGGGAAATCCTTTGTCAAAACTTTTGACTGTAATGAAACTTTTTGTATAAATAAAAATGTTGAAGTCCTTTTTAAAACAGAATATTATCCGTTTGGAAGTTTTAACGAAGCCGATCAAGTAATTATTTACAACAACGAATCACTCTGCGGAGTTATGGATAATCGTGGCAAAATCGTTATTCCGTGCGAGTATGATTATATTTATCAGCGACCGGACGGTTACGCTCTGGAAAAAGATAATGTCTATAAAATTGTGAAATCAAACTCTAAAACTGCATCTTTTGTTCAGAAAACTGTGACATCCGTACCTTGTACTCCGCAGGAAAAAGACGGAAAGTGGGGAATTATTCGAGTTCCAACAACAGAAGTTATAATCCCTTTTGAATACGATTTTTGCGGTTGGTTTCTGGAATATGAACTTGCTGAGGTTCGAAAAAACGGCAAATGCGGATTTGTGAATCCTAAAAACGAGATAATTATTCCGCTTGAATACAACAGGGTGGGATTATTCGGGTTTAAATACGGAATTTGTCTTGTCGAAAAAGACGGAAAATGCGGGTTTATAGACAAAAATAACAATTTTGTAATCCCGTTGAAATACGGCTCATCAAGCGGCGAATTCTTTGAGGGAATTGCTTGCGTTGAGGTGAACGAAAAATTCGAAACTTATTACAAATATATTTTTACAAACGATAAAGATGCGTTCTAATGATAACAATTGTGTCTTTGGACTTGATTAATAATGCACAAAGAGCGATGAATGGAGTATGACAAAAGTTTTAAAATGTGACATATATACAAGAAAATCATCTGAAGAAGGTCTTGAACAGGACTTTAACTCACTTGATGCTCAACGCGAAGCTTGCGAGGCTTATATTAAATCGCAAAAACATGAGGGTTGGGAATTGCTCGAAAAACAATATAATGACGGCGGATTCTCGGGCGAAACAATGAAACGTCCTGCGTTTCAGGAACTTTTGGAAGATGTTGAAAAAGGCGAAATTGATGTCGTTATTGTTTATAAAGTTGACAGACTGACACGCTCGTTGATAAATTTTGCAAAAATCGTAGATGTCTTTGATAAACACGAAACCTCGTTTGTATCAATAACGCAGCAGTTTAATACAACAACTTCGATGGGCAGATTGACGTTAAATATTTTGTTATCCTTTGCTCAATTTGAACGAGAAGTGACAGGTGAAAGAATTCGGGATAAGTTTGCGGCATCGAAGAAAAAAGGAATGTGGATAAACGGGAAGCCACCAATGGGTTATATTAAAGTAGATGGTAAACTGGAAATAGAACCCAGCGAGGCAAAAACCGTTAAACTCATTTTTAGTAAATATCTTGAAATCGGAACGGTTCCGAACTTGGTAAAATATCTTCAGGAAAACAAGATTTATACCCGAAGCGGCAAAGAGTTTTACAAAGGTCATTTGTACAAAATCTTGCAAAATAAAACCTATATCGGCAAAATTGTTCACAAAAATAATGTCTATGACGGACTTCACGAGCCGATAATTGATTTTGAAATTTTTGTAAAAACACAACGGTTTTTAGCTCAAAATGCGTTAATCTGCAAAAATTCTACAAATGCCACAAGTGGTTCGTTATTAAAAGGAAAACTTTTTGATGATAAAGATAATTACATGTCGCCGACTCATAGTTGTAAAAGTGGTAAAAGATACCGTTATTATGTTAGCCAGGCACAAATACAAAACCGATTACAAGATTTAGGTTCGGTGTCAAAAATCTCGGCAGGCGAGATTGAAAACTTTGTCACTGAAAAAATTAAAGAATTTGCATTTAATAAAAAACTTCTGCAAGAATTGTTTGCAAATTATTCAGTAAGTCAGCAAAAAATAATTTTTGAACAAATTGAATCAAAACAAATCAATGCAAATTTTATAAGACACGTGCTTCTTAAAGCAAAAATTTCAAGCCAATCGGTTTCAATAACTGTTTCAAAAACGCTTGTCAAAGAAGCAATAGAATATTTGATTTTCGGAATCCATCTGCCGGTTGAACAAAAATATAACAAAAAATCTCTGGTGGAACAGTATTACAATATCCGAATAAGTTCCACAACGAAAAACGGAAGCAAAATGATAATCGGCGATGTCTGCCAAAAAGAAATTAATAAAAGTCTTGTCAAGGCAATCGTCAAAAGTTTTTATTACCACAAGTTAATGTTTGAAAATAAATTAACCTCAGAACAAAAAGCCAATACTCATATTTACAGGTTGATGAAACTGAGGTTTTTGCCTAAAGGCATTATTAAAGCTATTTTGACAGGTTCACACGAACCAGACTGGACAATTGATAAATTGTATACATTTTTATAAAGGGAATTATGGCAACACTGGAAGAATTAATAGAAACTTTAAAAGAAATTTTGACTCTTGATAAGGAAAACTATAATGCAAATGTTTATATCGGTGGGGAATATTTATTTATCCGCAGATTAGATCAAGATGATGCATATTTTATAGAACTTTAAAACATCCCACCAAAATTGACGTACATGAAATTTAAAATATAAAATAACATATTAAAAAGAAAGTATAAAAATGAAAAATTTCAAAGAAATAAAAACTTTAAAAGATGAATATGTAAGGCAGGTTTATGTCGGTGTGTTGAACCATTCGAAACAGTGGAGGATGCGGAAAGTTTCTTCTTAACTCCACTTAGCCAAGAAGAAACAGGGCTTCCAATGTGTGTACATTTGAGGTGCATTGACAATAAAGATGAGCCTCCATTCTTACGTTTTCAAAATGACAGAAAAATAAAATATAACAGCAACTGGGTAAAAATGTACATTGACGGCACACTCGACAACTATGAAAACAAAAAAATTGTCTTCACCGATGCCGAAAAGCAAGCCCTCAAAGACTGGATAAACCTAAATAAAGAAATTATTGTTAAACATTATTATCAGGAATATGATTCTGCCGATGTTTGCAAAAAGATAAGAAAATACAAGGATTAAAAAGATGTCAGAAGAAAAACGAGAATTGGCAAAAGAAGAATTAGAAGATATTGAATGGGAAAAAGCAGGCTTTACCAGAACAGAAATCGAAGAAATGGATAGGCGTGCTACCGAAAATTCTATTCCTTGGGAAGAATTTATCGATGAAATTTTTTCACAAGATGAAATATTAGAAATGGACAAACGAGCTAATGATATAGGGAAAGTCCCCTCTTTTACAACAGATGAGATATTAAAAGAATTAGGTTATTATTTTAAGGAGTAAAAATTATGACAATGAAAAATGGAAATAGATACGAAAAAATTGAACAGTAGAATAAATTAGTACAACAGGTAAAAGATCGATTAGATATTGTCGAAGTTGTATCAGAACAAGTCGCTCTGAAAAAACGAGGAAGTTATTATTGGGGATTATGTCCATTTCATAAAGAAAAAACGCCGTCTTTTTCTGTGATACCGTCACTTGGAATTTATAAATGTTTTGGATGTGGGGAAGGTGGAGACGCACTGTCTTTTATTATGAAAACTAAAAACATTGAGTTTAAGGATTTAATTTTAGAACTTGCCGAAAAGTTTGAACTTGAAGTTCAGCAAAAATATAATAAAAGATTTTGAAATTAAAGACATAAAATAGAAATTCTCGACACAATCACTTGAAAATTTATTTAATTTAAGTGATGAATATCACCAATACTGACGTATATATAATCTAAAATAAAATTAGAAAGGATAAAAATATGAAAGATTTAAAGATTAAAGTTTTCGGTATTGGTAACGGCGGACAAAATATTGTCGATTATTTGTATTTGAACAACAAGTGCAAATACATTGATTTTGTTGTAATTAATTCGGATGAAAGGGCTTTAAAACAAGCTAAAACCAGAAACAAGTATGTTTTGAGTGGTGAATCTTACTCAGATGACAATGAATCGTTAGGCTGCGGCGGTGATCCTAAAGTAGGAAAAGAATATGCACTTAAACATATAAATATAATTCGCGAAATAGCAGGCAAACCGAATGTTATATTTTTAATTGCGGGTTTTGGCGGCGGCTGCGGAACCGGTGCAACTCCTGTGATTGCCGAAATGCTTAAAGAACAGGGAATAAAAACAATCGCTATAGTTACCAAACCTTTTGCCTTTGAAAGTCCAAGTCGACTTGAAATAGCTACTTCCGAAACCCAAATAAGTATAAGTCCCAAATTCCCTGATCGAATGGAACGAACTACTGAAGGGATTAAAAAGTTACAACCCTACGTTGAAAAATACATTATTGTTGATAATCAAAGTCTAGTTGAAATTTTTCAACCAGGAACAACCCTTACCGAAAGTTGGCATTATGTAAACAGAAAGGTTGCCGAAGAATTTTACAGAGCAATTAATAATCTTTAAATTCTGCAAAATGTGTTTCTGTATCGACACAAACACTTGAACATCCTTTGTTTCAGAGCAATGTATGTTTCTGAAGAAAAGATATTCTTATGACAGAAAAAAGTTATTTGTTATTCGGTACAAAGATTTATAACCATACAACAAAGGAAATCGGACTTTTGATTTGCACTTGGGTAAATGCATTTTCGGATGGAAAAATGGATTTTGCCACTTGTGTTGACAAAAGAGGTAAACGCTACAACACGCCTCTTGAAAATATAAAAGTAATTCATGAGGCTGATGAAACTTAAAAATAAATAAAGCCCAATCTGCACTGTCAAAATTTCAAAAAGAGAATTTTGGAGAAATTTTGATAAGAATCAGCAGAAATTTAGCCACAAAAATTCTCTGTTAAAAATCGCATACTAAAAACCGCCCACACAGGGCGGTTTTTCAATTTTGTATTTGCACTGATTCTTAGTTTGTGGACTAAAAAACGGGGAAAAGGAGATTTAAACCCGGAGGAAAGATTTGTTCCATTTTATCATCCTATGTCAAGTATTACTCTGAATGTCAATAATATCAAGTGTATTTACACATCTTGTATCATTAGGACACAATTATATTAAAAAAAATTTTACAAAAATTTTGTAAAATTACATGAACTAAAACTTTAATTTAATATTGGCTGATTTCGGAAGAAAATGATATAATTATAATACTTTACACAAGAAAGATATAATGAAAAAATTTCTCCTGTTGATTTATTAGTAAATATTACACAAGATGAACCGGCATTAATAATTATTGACCAACTTGATTCTCTAAGCTCAGTATAAGGCAGAAGTATAAATAAATGGTTTGTTGTTAATCAATTATTGCAACAAGCTTACTACTATCCAAATATAAAGGTACTTATTGCTTGTAGAGATTTTGATTTAAATAAAGATTCTAGGTTTAAAGAATTTGTTAAAAAATATGAAAAAGATGTGCATAAAATCTTTATAAATAATTTGTCAACTGATACAGTAAAGCAGGCTTTAATAAAACTTGGCGTAAATAAAAAAAGAATAAATGAAAAATTGGTAAAACTGTTTTCTATTCCTTTACATATACAAATGTTGTGTGCTGTATATGAAAGTGCAGAAATAGGAAATTTAAATTATGAAAACAAGTTATAATTATACAATGCCTTTCGAGATGTTAAAAGTGTTGTTATTGGGGGTGAATATTGGTTTAATATATTAAATTTAATGATAAACTCTATTATATGCATTATATAATGATGTTAGTGACTTTGCATAATCAATCTTAGAAAGATTGATTATATTTGACAAAGAAATGCTAGAAGCTAAATATGTAAGAGAATTTATTGGACAAAATGCATTTTAGAAAACTTTGGGTTCTATTTTGACTTGCTACAAAAAGTTGACTGTGATATACCTGATGGGAAAAAATTTATTGCGAGGATATTTGCTCATTATAGCGTACATTTTGAAAAAGCTCAAGACATAGTTTTAAAATATATTACTGATTACAAAATTGGTGTTGCAGAAGTATTTTCTCAGTATGCAGATGATAAAGACATAAGATTGAAGAAATTTTATCAAAAAACCTTTATAAATTATTATATAGTTAAATGCATATTTAGATTTAACTAATTATATTCAATCCATCTTTCTATTTTGGCAATACATTTATTGGAATGATTAAGAACCTCATATGCCCAAAATCTCATTATCGTCCAATTATCTTCATATAATCTTTGTTCTCGAATTCTATCAGCATTTAATATGTCCCCATTCCATTTTTTGTGGTAGTTTTTACCATCTATTTCAATATCTAACTTGTTTCCTTTTTTAGTTATAAGTGCAAAATCTAGAGAATAACCACAAATCTGATATTGAGGGATAACATTAATGTTTTTCTCCAGTAGTTTATTATAAAACATTTTTTCTAATTCTGAAACAAGTTCATCATTTGTTACAGTCGGATATTTGTTGTTGTATTTATCTTCCAAATCTATTACATACTGTGTAAATTTTTCTAAATATGGAATTCCAGATTGCAAACAAGCAAATTTATTACCTATTATAATTAGATGTGCTCTTGCTCTTGTAATCGCAACATTAAAAACATTTTCTTCTTTACTTAAAAATAAAGCCGCACCACTGGTAATATTATCAGACACAACTGGGGAAAATATTATTATATCACGTTCATCTCCTTGAAATCCATGAGCTGTATTTATTAATAAATTAGAAGAATTCATTTTTGAAATAAGATCGGTATCTCTATGAATTAATTCTCGGATTTTATTTACTTGTGCTCTAAATGGAGACACTACACCGATATTTCCAGTGTAGCTGTTATCAATTAATATTTCTCTTAATTTATTGACGACGGCTTCAGCTTCTTCAATATTAATAAGCCCACCAGAAGATGGCCTTTTGGATTGTCCTTCAATATTTTCCCAAATAATCGGATATGCTACATCATTAGATACGTTTAAATCTTTTACATAAGTAGAAATTCTTAATCTATTACTATAAAATTCTTTATTAGAAAAATTA
>ULKF01012167.1_pt1 | contig 10625 bp, 9 predicted proteins | sample 1951071 | NCBI WGS metagenome assembly ULKF01 (sample SAMEA4835492, study PRJEB28245) | human gut metagenome | biome: gut microbiome; material: fecal sample | place: Denmark | collected 2008
TAAGAGGGCAAGCGATAAGACAGCGCAGGACAACAGTGTGAAGGTGACTTCGAATGAAAGTTATTATGCAGAAGAAAGTGACGCGGCTGCGGCAGACGATATTCAAAGCGATGCTGCTGAAATGGCAGAAAACGCCACGGCGAGCTATGATGTACAGAGAAATACTGATGCTCAGAATTCTGTGAATAGTGCTGACTATATCCCAATGATCATGTTGGATGGTGTGCTCTACAGGGACACATACGACATGGTCGATGCTGACAGCGTGGATGAGAGCAAAGCGGCCTACGCTGAGAGCTACACCGATGGCGTGCCGGCAAATGACGGCGAGGTCAACTTTGACATGAACCCATCCAGAAACTCAGCCTACATTGTGTGTGATGATGGCAGCCTTGTAGTGAAGGTTGAGGGCAACTGGTACAGATTTGAGAGGGCAGAATAGTACAAACAAATCAAAAATTAAAAAAATACAGAAATTACCATAAAAAATAATAATCCCTTCGTATATAGAATATAAAGCTTGACCGGTAGCTTGAAATTCATATTACGGAGGGATTTTTTATGATGAAATATAATTCAAAAATATTTGCAAGATCCATATGCGCAGTTATGGCAGGGGTTATGATGGGAGGAGGTCTTACGGGCTGCGGTAACGATGATACAGTAGATGGCAGGGGAATGCGCCTTGAAAAACAAAATGGGGATAAGACAGAGATAACAGGGATCGCAGAAAAGTACAGGGAAAAAGAAAGTAAGCAAAAAAAGAAGTCGTTGCAGGACAATGGCTTGAGTGGAATATTCAACAGTACGTCGAATGATGTTATGTATGCGGAGGAAGCTTGTGATGTGGCAACAGTCGCTGGAGATGCAGCGATGGTGACAGATACTTCAAATTCTATGTATACAGAGATCGCCTACGATACGAGAGAGTATGACAGCGTGGCGGAGAATGGATTTGTATCCACAGCGGACAGACCTCTCTCCACATTTGCGGTGGACAGGGATACGGCATCATACAGCAACGTCAGGTCGTATATAGAGTCAGGCTGTCTCCCACCGGACGGAGCGGTGAGAATAGAAGAGATGCTGAACTATTTTACCTATGACTACAGAAGGAAGCCTGAGGATGGAGAGAAGTTCTCCATATACACAGAATATTCGGATTGCCCGTGGAACAAGGCCACAAAGCTCATGATGGTTGGGATCAACACGGATGAAATAGATTTTGGAGACAAGAAGCCTTCAAATCTGGTGTTCCTGATCGACACCTCGGGATCCATGTATGAAGATAACAAACTCCCACTCGTGCAGCAGTCATTTGCCATGCTGGCGGAGAATCTGGATGAGAACGACAAGGTGAGCATAGTCACATATGCGGGTGAGGATACGGTGGTGCTCTCGGGCACATCCGGCTCAGAGCAGTACACGACAAATGAGGCGCTTTCAAGTATGACAGCCGCGGGCTGTACCAACGGCGGCGATGCCATCATCACAGCTTACGAGCTGGCGGAGAAGAACTTTATAGAGGAAGGCAACAACCGTGTCATACTTGCAACGGACGGGGATCTGAACGTGGGGCTTACCAGTGAGAGCGACCTTGTGGATCTGATAACCGAGGAGAAGAAGGAAAACAACATTTTTCTCAGCGTGCTTGGGTTTGGAACAGACAATTTGAAGGACAACAAGCTTGAGGCTCTTGCTGATAATGGTGACGGAAACTATGCATTTATAGATTCTGCATACGAGGCGAAGAAGGTGCTGGTGGATGAGATGGGCGGCACGTTGAACACTGTTGCAAAAGATGTGAAGTTCCAGATAGAGTTCAATCCGGCAAATGTCAAGGGTTACAGGCAGATAGGTTATGAGAACCGCGCCCTTGCGGATGCGGACTTTGCAAATGACGCTGTGGACGGCGGCGAGATAGGCGCAGGACATATGGTGACGGTGCTCTATGAGATAGTGCCTGCGGGATCAGACTTCGATGTGCCTGCAGCCGAGCACAAATACGGACAGGATTCCAATCAGGCAAATACATCGGAGACTGCATCACAAGACGTTAAGGATAAGTCTGATAGCGCAGAGGACTATACCGGTGAGCTTGCGACAGTGAACGTAAGATACAAGGAGCCGGATGGGGATAAGAGCAGTCTTGTGAGCCGTGTGGTGAAGACTGACAGCTACAGCAGCGAAATGTCCGTTGACATGAGTGCGGCAAGTGCCGTGGCGGCCTATGGTATGATCCTCAAAAACAGTGAATATGTGGGTTCTGCAGATTTTGATATGGTTATGGCTCTTGTTGGCGGTAAGGTGGACAGTTCAGCCGGCAGTGGCGATATTATCGATATGCAGTGGCAGGGCTTTGCAGACATGGTACATCAGACGCAGAATATAACTGAATAGGGAAAATGTCGATAAGAGGAGCTGTTCGATATGGCTTTGTAATCACACTTTGTAATCACATTGTATAAAACTCTTTTATTTTATTGATAATTCTTGTATAATAACAAATTAGGGTGTCAATTAAGACGAAAAAATAAAAACAAGAATATCAATATAGACAGGAAGGGTAAGATTCATGGGCGAAAAAAAGATTATGCTTGGTAACGCAGCCATCGCCAGAGGCTGTTATGAAGCGGGTGTCAAGGTATCAGCGGCATATCCTGGAACACCAAGTACAGAGATCAGTGAGAACATGGTGCAGTACAAAGGAGATATCTATTCAGAGTGGTCACCAAATGAGAAGGTAGCCACAGAGGTAGCGATCGGTGCATCATTTGCGGGAGTGAGATCAATAGTGTCGATGAAACATGTAGGTGTGAACGTGGCATCAGATCCGCTGTTCACCGCAGCATACACAGGTGTGAACGGAGGTATGGTACTTGTTGCAGCAGATGATCCTGGAATGTACTCATCACAGAATGAGCAGGATTCAAGACTTGTAGCAAGAACAGCCATGATCCCAGTTGTTGAGCCATCAGACAGCCAGGAGGCAAAGGATTTCACAAAGTATGCATTTGAGCTGAGTGAGAAGTATGATACTCCTGTAATGCTCCGTACAACCACAAGACTCTCACACTCACAGGGCGTTGTAGAGCTCTGTGACAGACAGGAGATTCCTGACAAGCCATATGAGAGAAATATAAAGAAATATGTCATGATGCCTGGTAACGCTATACCACGTCATGTATTTGTAGAGCAGAGACTCAAGGACATGGCAGCAGACGGAGCTGACATGCCGATCAACAGAGTTGAGATGAGAGACAAGAGTGTGGGTGTCATCACCAGCGGTATCCCTTACCAGTATGTCAGAGAGGCTATGCCAAACGCATCAGTCTTAAAGCTTGGCATGGTAAATCCACTCCCAAGAAAGATGATCGAGGACTTCTGTGCACAGGTAGACAAGGTGTATGTCATCGAGGAGCTTGAGCCGCATATCGAGACTCAGGTCAGATCATGGGGAATAGATGCAGTCGGCAAGGAGCTGCTTACAGTTCAGGGTGAGTACAGCGCAAATATGCTCAGAGAGAAGCTTCTCGGCGAGAAGGTAGAGACAGTCGAGGCTGCTCAGGTTCCAGCCAGACCACCTATCCTCTGTCCAGGATGTCCACACAGAAGCGTATTCTCAGTCCTCTCAGAGCTGAAGATCCACGCTGCAGGAGATATCGGATGTTACACACTCGGAGCTGTCGCACCGCTCAGTGTTATTGACACAACAGTCTGCATGGGTTCATCTATCTCTACCCTTCATGGAATGGAGAAGGCAAAGGGTAAGGATTATATCAAGAACTGGGTAGCGGTCATAGGTGATTCAACATTCCTTCACACAGGTGTGAACTCACTCATGAACATGGTATACAACCAGAGTACAGGAACAGTCATCATACTTGACAACTCGACAACAGGTATGACAGGACATCAGGATCACGCCGCAACAGGTAAGACACTGATGGGAGATCCTACATATGCCATTGATATTTACAATCTCTGCAAGGCACTGGGAATCCAGAGCGTCCATGAGATAAATGCATTTGATATAGAAGGTCTTAAGAAGCTCATCAAGGAGGAGACAGCAAAGGATGAGGTATCAGTCATCATCACAAAGTCACCTTGTGTACTCTTGAAGACGACTAAGATAACAGGAAGATGCAAGGCAATACCTGAGAAGTGCAAGAAGTGCGGTATGTGCTTAAAGCCTGGATGCCCTGCAGTTATCAGGCAGGAGGATGGAACCATCCGTATAGATGACACACTCTGTACAGGCTGTGGACTGTGCATGAAGCGTTGTAAGTTCGATGCTATAGAAAGGGAGGAGTTCTAATCATGGAGACAAAGAATATTATGATCGTCGGCGTAGGCGGACAGGGAACACTTCTCACAAGCCGTATACTCGGTGGAATCACCACGGCAGCAGGTTATGATGTAAAGCTCTCAGAGGTTCACGGAATGAGCCAGAGAGGTGGAAGTGTTGTTACATATGTAAGATATGGTGAGAAGGTAAATGAGCCTATCGTGGAAGAGGGATGTGCAGATGTCCTCATAGCATTTGAGAGACTTGAGGCGCTCAGATATGCACACTTCCTGAAGAAGGATGGAGTTATAATCGTCAATGACCAGAGAATAGATCCTATCACTGTAGTGACAGGTGTTGCACAGTATCCTGATGGAATCATCGAGGAGCTCAGCGGCAAGTACAAGGTTATCTCAGTGGATGCCATGGATGAGGCAAAGAAGCTTGGCAACAACAAGGTATTTAACACAGTCATCATAGGAATCGCGGCACAGCACATGGATTTCTCACATGATGCATGGGTTGAGGTTATCAAGAACACAGTTCCACTTAAGACAGTGGAGAAGAATCTTGAGGCATTTGAGGTTGGCTACAACCTTAAGTAATTTGACGATTTTTGGTACAAAAGACGGATTTTGGCATAAAAAAAGTCCGTCTTTTGTTGATTAATGGTGGAAAAAAGGACCCTCATATGGTAAAATCAACACATATGATGGTTTGCGGGGTGCGTACACATGAATGATATTAACAAGGATGAGATTGACGCAAGATGGCATATGCTGGTATGGCGTATGATGATAGTTATATGCAGTATTTCTTTTGTTATTTCATGGATATTATTTGGAGTATACAGAGTAGATAAGAGCATAGGAGCAGGCGCATATATAGTAAAGTATATCGTGCTGCCGATGATAGTACAGGCTATAGCGATCACAATTTGCTATTTTTATATGAAGCACGATGAGGCGGACATAAAGCACAAGAATTATGTCGTGACAGGTATGATATATGTATGTGTCGGTGTTATAGCATTTACATATTGCACCATATACCCGCTTATACTTATTCCGTGTGTCACCATAATTGCCACGGCGTTATTTGCAGATCAGGAGCTGACGGTATGGTCGGGAGTTGCGGTGCTTGCACTCATGGTCATCAATGTTGTGAGATTACATTTGAATGTCGGTGAGCTTGCCACACAGATGAACTGGGTTGGAGCACTGCTCATATACATACTGGTAGTATCTGTTATGTGTGCGATGGTTATGGTCGTCAACAAGCACACGAAGGCACTTATGGAATCGATTGCCGGAAGCTACAACAGACAGGTAACACTGATGAGTGAGCTTATGGTTGATCCGATGACAGGCCTGTACAACAGAAGATCATTTGAGGAGAGCCTTGATAAGGAGATCGAGAATGTGGAGCAGACTGGGGCGAAGTCCTATGTCACCATATTTGATATAGATCATTTCAAGGAAGTCAACGATACATATGGCCACAGCAATGGAGATATAGTTATCAAGGCGCTGTGTAAGATGATGAAGGAGAAGTCGAAGGATATGGGACTTGCCTTCAGATACGGCGGTGAGGAGTTCGTGATACTGTTCCATGATGTGGAACTGTCCAAGGTCATGAATGTTGTTGAGGACATAAGAACAGAGTTCAGATGCTACTATTTCCACTTTATGAACAAGGATGGAATAACATGTAGCTGTGGTGTCGCTGAGTACACCAAGGGAGAGAGTTCCAAGGCATGGTTCAACAGAGCGGATTCAGCACTCTATAAGGCGAAGGAATCAGGAAGAAACAGAACAGTTATAAGTGAATAAAAAATAACACATTGGGCTGTGCTCAATGTGTTATTTTTTTATGGAATTATTCAAATGTTATGATATGTCCGGCGTTACTGGAAATAATCGTTCAGCCACTGAACCACACCGTTGGATATTGCCTTGGCGTAGTTCTCAAGATTTTCATTGAAATAGTCCAGATCGTCCTGGTTGGTCATGAAGCCCATCTCAACGATCATGCTTGTCATATCGGTGTCTCTGATGACCGCATAGTCATCATCGCTGTCTCCCTGGGTTCCGATTCGCACCCCTCGGTTGGCGGTTATACCAACTTCCTCGAGATTGCTCAGAATGTCATCTGCGGCCGCATAACTGCGCTCAGATCCTGAGCTGTGTATCCATATCTCAATGCCCTTTGTGGTGTTTGGGTTGGCTGTTGAATTGCGATGTAGCGAAACGAAGATATCAGCCTTGGCCTTGTTTGCTATCTTTGAACGGGAGTCGAGCTGTGTGTCGCTGTCGTCGGATCTGGTCATTATGACGTTGACGCCGCTCTTTTTCAGGGCTTTGGCAACCTCCTGCGCAAGACGGAGATTGTCGTCCTTCTCGTAGCTTCCGTCAAGTCCCACAGCGCCTACATCGCTTCCTCCATGACCAGCATCCACACACACCGTGTATGTGTCGTTGGCCTTCTGGAGCATGACAGTCTGTCCTTTCCCCTTGGTGATCTGTGCCTTTGCCAGAAAAAATCCCATGACAAGTATGCACAATAATAGTATGATGTTTATGGCGACCAAAAAGACGACGAGGGAACGCATCTGTTTCAGCGTCATTTTCTTTTTTCGTTTGCTCATGTTTTCTCCTTCGTGGAAATATCTTTGATAAAGATACCTCAAAATCCGATGTTTTTCAACTGTGGATATGGAGAACGTGAACAGCATGGCCGCAGCAGAGGTGTTCTGCGCTTACGCAGTATAAATGTACAGGAGGAATATTTATGATAATAGATTTTCACACACACACGTATCCCGACAGGATAGCAGCCAAGACGGTAGGGCTTCTGGAGAGCAGATCCGGTACAAGGGCACATTCGGATGGCACACTTGACGGACTGGAGAATGACATGAGGAGCAGACATGTGGATGTGTCTGTGGTACTTCCGGTGGCAACGTCTCCGAAACAATATAAGCATATAAATGAATTCGCAGTTGAGGAGAATGAGCGCTTTTCAGAGACACATGTGTGGTCGTTTGGAGGGATACATCCCGACAATGACAATTACAAAGAGATACTCAGGGATATATGCGACAAAGGTCTGAAGGGGATAAAGATCCATCCTGACTACCAGGGGGCTTTTTTCAACGATATAAGATATAAAAGGATAATCAGCTATGCCACAGAGCTTGGGCTTATCGTGGTGACACATGCGGGAACAGACATAGGACTTCCTGATGTGACTCACTGCACTCCTGCAATGGCGGAGGAGGTGCTGGATGAGGTTGGGCCTGACAAGCTTGTGCTTGCCCATATGGGTGGATGGCAGATGTGGGATGACGTGCTGAACAGACTTTGCGGAAGAGATGTGTATTTTGACACGGCATTTTCCTATGGACAGATAGACTGGCGGGAGGGGGCATCGCACAGATGGCAGCTTCTTGATGGTGACATGTTTAAGAAGATAGTGGCAGCTCACGGGTCTGACAAGATCCTGTTCGGAACGGACAGCCCATGGTCTGATCAGGAACAGTCATGTGCGGACATAGAGGCCCTTGATCTGGAAGATGTGGACAAAAACAATATATTTGAGAATAATGCGCGAAAATTGCTTGGATTGAAATTGAATTTTTAGAAAAAATACGCGAAAACCTATTGATAATGTTTTAAAAATGTGTTACATTTTTGTTACGCCAATGAAATTTTTCACAGATAGTAATACACGAAAGACATGTCGGAGCCTAACGACATGTCTTTTTTATGTGCTGTGGAGCGGACTGCCCACTGTAAGTATCATTATATGAAGCGGTTTATGAAATAAAAAAGACTTGAGATAAATCTCAAGTCTTAATAGCTGGGCTACAAGGATTCGAACCTTGAAAATGCTGGAGTCAGAGTCCAGTGCCTTACCATTTGGCGATAGCCCATTGCCTCAACAAATGGTAGTATATACTAAAGCTCAGAATAATGCAAGCACTTTTTTAAAAAAATTCAAAAAAATTTTTCGCCTTGCGATAGCCCTCTAAATAGGGTATAAAATTATAGTAAAATGAGCATCATGGAGGTGGCGTAATGTATTCATATGAAGCGATAGTCAGGTATAGTGAGACTGGTGGAAATAAGATATCCAACATGGCGACCATAGCGAACTATTTCCAGGACTGTGCTATACTGCAGTCGGAGGAGGTCGGCATAGGGCTGGATTATCTGGCAGAACACCACAGAGCATGGTTCCTGGTTTCCTGGCAGATAGAGGTGGTCAGATATCCTGCGATGGGAGAGAAGATCAAGGTCAGGACGTGGGCATATGATTTCAAGGCATCTCTGGGATTCAGAAATATAGATATACTGGACGAGAATGGAGAACGCATAGTTAAGGCGGCATCCATTTGGAGCTATATGGACACCGAGAGGCTGAGACCTGTCAAGATAGACAAAGAGGTGTCAGACGCATATCCGATGGAGCCTGCCATAGACATGGAGTATGCGCCGCGCAAGGTAAAACTGCTGGGCGATGCGGAGACTATAGATACCAGAAAGGTCATGTCTTATCAGATAGACTCCAACAATCATATGAATAATGAAGCGTATATTGCTCTTGCCCAGGAATACGTGGATGATGTTGCGGATATTATTGCAGTCAGAGCGGAATATAAGATGCAATATGTGAAAGATGATGTTATAGTAGTAAAGAGGTTTATTGACGACAGATATGTTCAGATAATCCTGGCAGATGAAGAGGACAGGACAAGGTGTGTTGTCCAGTTTGAACGGAGCAGTAAGGATATATGATATACTGTGTCGACAGAAAAAATTAAGAGGACGGTATGACGATGATAAAGATAGGCGAATGGAATGATCTTATAGTAAAGAGAGAAAAGGAATTTGGTGTGTATCTTGGATGTGCGGATTCTGACAGTGAGGTGCTTCTTCCGAGAAAGCAGGTTCCGAATGGCATAAAGACAGGCGAGCACATCAACGTGTTCATATACAGGGATTCTGACGACAGACTCATTGCAACTGTGAATGTTCCATATATAACTATGGGTAAGATGGCTGTTCTCAGGTGTGTGGGAACTACCAAGATCGGTGCATTCATGGACTGGGGACTTGAAAAGGATATTCTGCTTCCGTTTAAGGAGCAGGTTGGCCCGGTGAGAGAGAACCATGAATATCTGGTCAGAATGTACACTGACAAATCGGACAGACTGTGTGTGTCCATGAAGGTTTATGAGTATCTGAGCAGCAATTCCCCATATAAGCAGGGAGATGCTATATCGGGAATAGTTATAGAGTACAGCTCCGAGTATGGTGCATTTGTCGCTGTGGACAACAAATATTCAGCACTTATCCCGAAGAAGGAGATACACAGTGCCATATATGCCGGCGACCACGTTGAGGGCAGGGTTGCGTCAGTCAGGGAAGACGGCAAGCTGAACCTCACCATGCAGAAGCCGATAAAGATGCAGATCAGGGAGAATGCAGAGATGATATTGAATATCATCGATTCATATAATGGAGTGCTCCCGTTCAATGACAAGGCAGATTCAAAGGTGATAGAGAAGGAATTTGGAATAAGCAAGAGAGCATTTAAGACGGCGGTTGGCAAGCTCCTCAAGGACGGCAAGATAAGGATCACAGAGAAGAACATTGAGATACTGTCCGAGGAAGAGCGGGCAGAGCTTGCGAAAAAAGGAACAACCAAAGCCGATGTTGTGAAGCGTGCAAAGCCTGAGACGAAGAAGCCGGTATCCAGACGGTCACCGGAGCCCGTGCCAGACAGAAAAGGCACTGTGAAATTTACCAGAAGCAATGGCGGAAGGCGCAACAACAGAAAGGCTCTCATGGCGGAGCTGAGCGAGATGGATGAGGAGTAATGGTTCATCATATATAATAGTAAAAAACAGGAGGAACAAAACATGAAGACAATAATAAGTACACCAAAGGCACCAGCGGCAATAGGACCATATTCACAGGCGGTTCTCGTGAATGGAATGCTTTTTACATCAGGAGTTATACCTATCGATCCTGAGACAAATACACTGGTTGAGGGAGATGTCACTGTACAGGCAAGACAGGCGATCGGCAATCTCAAGAATCTCATAGAGGCATCAGGCTCATCTATGGATAAGGTAGTGAAGACAACAGTATTTATCAAGGATATGAATGATTTTGGCAAGATAAATGATATTTACAAGGACTTCTTCACAAGCGATTTCCCTGCACGTTCATGCGTGGAGGTTGCAAGACTCCCTAAGGATGTGCTTATAGAGATAGAAGCCATCGCTACAGTAGAGTAAGCGTATGAGACAGGACAATGTTCAGAGAAA
>ULKF01025573.1_pt1 | contig 10493 bp, 6 predicted proteins | sample 1951071 | NCBI WGS metagenome assembly ULKF01 (sample SAMEA4835492, study PRJEB28245) | human gut metagenome | biome: gut microbiome; material: fecal sample | place: Denmark | collected 2008
GGCGGCATTCGTCGCAGAAATGAGAGGCTATACCCCCACTGCGGAGTTTTCTATGGATCCCAGCAACGGATATGACAATACCCTGCGATTCTTCAAAGGAAAAGAATACCAACAATATCTCTCGAAAGGCTCATGGAAAAAGATACTCCGAGCCTATCAGGAAAAGCACACACCCACAAGGCTTATCGACCGTATATTCAAGAAAGAGTGGGAACAAATCATACCCGATCCTATTACATTCATGACCCACCTATACGCGTTAACCATCATATTGCCGAATACCGACTACGACATATCCCTATATCCGTGGTTCACAGAAGAAGAAAAATTCGATTTATGGAGTGCGAACAATCTATCGCAATACCTGCGTAAAGCCAACTCCATTCCCGGAAAAGGACTCCCTGTCGCCATTGCGAAACCTCTGTTAAAAGACATGTTGGTTACATCGCAAGCGGCGATCGACGGAAACGGTGTCGAAGCCAATTTACGTTTTGCACACGGTGAAAATACAATTCCTTTACTCGCCCTGTTAGGTATTGAGAATGCAGCCGTTGTAGAAGCCGATCCCGAAAAAGTAGCCGAGGTTTGGCAGGACTTCAAATACAATCCTATGGCGACGAATATCCAATGGATACTTTATAAAAATACCGATGGGAAAATACTCGTGAAAGTATTGTTCAATGAACAAGAAATAAAATTACCCATCGATTCGGAATATGCACCTTATTACGATTGGGAGCTATTCCAAAAATATTGTGAAAAGCAAATGGCAAAATACCCCGATACGACACCGGCCCTGTAATTAATCGGAAATATCTGCCTGTTGAAAAGTTCATTATAAGATTCGCTCACCAAATTTCCCGATAGCAGAAAGATTGACTACTTTTGTAACGGGAAAGAATTGCTGCATGGAAACTCGAAGAAATTACACTCGCCAGAAAAAAGCCTACGCTCCGAAAGTTTCGGAACAAGGCAAGCTACAACCTCAGGACAAAGAGCTCGAAGAAGCCGTGTTGGGAGCTCTCATGCTCGAAAAAGATGCCTATACCACCGTTTGCGACATCTTAAAGCCAGAGTGTTTCTATGAGCCGACCAACCAGCTCATTTATAGTGCAATATCCCGGTTGGGAGCACAACAACGCCCCATCGACATGCTCACCGTCACCGAGCAACTGCGACTCGACGGAAAGCTCGATGAAGTCGGCGGAGCCCTCCGTATTTCCGAACTCACAGGACGTGTGGCATCGGCGGCGCACATCGAATACCATGCCCGCATCGTAGCCCAAAAATATTTGGCTCGGGAATTGATCGAATTTTCCAGCGAAATACTCAACAAGGCCTTTGACGAGACCAACGACGTAGATGACCTTATGCAGGAAGCCGAGGGGAAACTCTTTGAAATTTCCCAACGTAACCTGAAAAAAGACGTTACTCAAATAGACCCGGGACTGAGCGAAGCTATCAGACAAATTCAAATAGCAGCCAATCGAAGTGACGGATTGAGCGGACTGCAAACCGGGTTTCACGACATCGACAAAATTACTTCCGGTTGGCAAAATTCCGACCTCATCATTATCGCCGCCCGTCCCGCTATGGGAAAAACGGCATTCGTCCTTTCTATGGCAAAGAACATGGCTGTCAGCTACAACACGCCGGTGGCTATCTTCTCGCTCGAAATGTCCAATGTCCAGCTTGTCAATCGTCTCATCATCAACACTTGTGAAATCCCCGGCGATAAAATCAAAAGCGGACAGTTGGCCCCGTTCGAATGGGAACGGCTCATGTCTCGTATCGAAATACTGAGGAACGCTCCTATATATATAGACGATACCCCCAGCCTTTCCGTTTTTGAACTTAGGACAAAAGCCCGCCGATTGGTTCGCGAGCACGGAATCAAAATCATCATCATAGACTACTTGCAACTGATGAACGCCAGCGGTATGTCCTTCGGGAGCCGAGAACAAGAAGTCAGCACCATATCCCGTTCGCTCAAACAATTGGCAAAAGAGCTTCAAATACCTATCATCGCCCTGTCACAGTTAAATCGTAGCGTGGAATCCCGGGGTAACGACAAAGACGGTAAAGAAGGGAAACGCCCGCAACTTTCCGACTTGCGTGAATCGGGAGCTATCGAGCAAGATGCCGATATGGTTTGCTTTATACACCGTCCCGAATATTATACTCGGTCTAAGGAAGATGCCAATGGAAACAGTATCGAAGGCTTGGCAGAATTTATCATAGCCAAACACCGTAGCGGTGCGACCGATACCGTGAATATGAAATTCGTCTCTTATCTGGCTCGATTCCAAAATTACGACGAAGACACCCGACTGACCGATTTCAGTGCACCGGTAACCTCGAAGTTCAATACTCCCGACACGAGCACACCATCGGCAACGCCACTGTCTGGGAACCCCGATTTCCTGAATCCCCCCGGTTCGTCCAATAACGATATACCCTTCTAAAAAGAACTTTTATCTCCCGACCGATGTTATTCTTTCGAATAACTAATATAGTATGGAGAAAAAACGACAAAAAATCTGGACTGCGATAGGTGTAGGCATAGCTATCGCACTATTGTTATATTGGCTCACATTGGCTATTTGGATAGACGATGATACCGATACCCCTATGCCTCCTCCCGTAGAAGAAATCTCGAATTATTAAAATATACTAAAATCACTACGGATAAAAACTTTTTGCAATACAAGTGTGTTTTATTATCGAAACCGGGAAAGAAACGGCTCTCCTTAGGGAAAAAGAAGCGAAGCGTCGCTTCCGTCGAGCCAAAATCTCCGGTCTGGAAGAGTTAATTTATACGATAATATTCTTGTTTTTTGTGTGTTTCATTGGTATTATATTATCCTTTGTTTATTCCTGTAATAAACATTATCCTCTTTCTTGTTTTTGATATATTTCAAGTAGTAAAGCCCCGTCGTGAGACGAGGCTTTACTATTTACATTCCCCCATCAACGTATTCCGAGTCTGTTCAATGCTTGCTGGTATCGAATTGCATTTCGTTGATGCTCTGCCAAAGTCACGGCAAAATTATGATAGCCCGAAAAATCCTCTTTGGCGCACATATAAAAATACCCGTTCGGTGTATGTGTCAGCACGGCATCGATAACCTGCTTCGAAGGAATCCGTATAGGGCCGGGAGGCAATCCCGTAACCCGATAAGTATTATATGGCGATTCTATGGTCAAATGAACATTCAATATGCGTTTCAGCGAAAAATCCCCGTGGGCAAATTTTACCGTAGGGTCTGCCTGCAAAGGCAGACCTTTACGCAATCGGTTCATATAAAGACCCGCGACCTTTCCCATTTCATCACGTTTGTTAGTCTCTTCCTCTACGATCGAAGCCAAAGTCGCTACCTCCACAGGAGTCAATCCCCACCGCTTTGCCTGTTGCTCCCGCTTTCCTTCCCAATAAATGCGATACTCCCGCTTCATCTTCTGTAAAAAAGATTCGGGAGTCACAGTCCAGTAAAACTCATAAGTATCCGGTAAAAACAAAGCCGGGAGAGTCGCTTTCGTAAAACCTAAATCCGCACAAACACTATCGTTGTACAGCAAAGCCAACAACTCCTCTTTCGAAAAAAACAACTGCTCCGATACCCTTTCGGCCAATTGTTCGAGAGTGCGTACGTTATTAAATGTAACTCGTATGGGAGATTGGCTTCCCCTCGACAATTTCAAAGCCATTTGCCGAGCTGTCATACCGGCATGAAGCCGATAAGCACATACACGAACATCAGGATCGAAGTTATAAAACGACAGCAAACGTTTTATTCTCGGGATCGAATTCTCATCTGGAATCACCGAATGCAAAGCACTATCGAGCTGAGCATCATTCCACTTCGGATAAACATAGCACACCGTTTGTTCGGTAATAACAGGATCATACAAATAACTCTTCATTACCGGAATAAACAAACATGCGAGAATCAAAATAAGCCCTCCTGTTATCCAAGCAAATATCTTTATACCTTTATTCACATTCGACATAATAATCCAATTATACACAGCGCAAAAGCACCTTGATGGGACAAAAGTAACGATTATTCCCGAAATAAAATAATGCGAAAAAGTTTGCTGTTTCAAATATTCCGCTTATCTTTGCGCTGCATTTGAAAAAATGACGTCAACGACAAATCGTCCTTTGGAAGGATGGGTGAGTGGCTGAAACCACCAGTTTGCTAAACTGACGTACTCGAATGGGTACCGGGGGTTCGAATCCCCCTCCTTCCGCAAATGCAAAGTCCATAGCGTAATATATACACTATGGACTTTTTTTATTTGAATCGATTCCCCCATTGTCGAAATTTCAGAAACGGTCTTTGGAATATTGACACATTGGTTGTAATTTTGGAGCAATTTAAAATAAAGGTATGAAAAATTTCAAAAATATTCCTTTTGTCGAAATTTACACAGAAAAAACACCTTGTCGAAGAAACAAAATGCACCAATAAAAAATGAATATTTTTAATAATATTCCAAGTATTCCAAATCTATTTCAAAATCACATTCAATTTTTGTAGCATGAATTTCAAAATCAAATCAAACAACGTTATGAATTATCAACGATTATTTCTATCGGGAATATTTCTCTCGCTATTCATGCTATCTGCATCCGCAAAGACATTTATCATCGGGAACGATTCGACCACGGTCCGCACCTCCGATACCGATTATGCCGATGAATTAGAAAAAATACGAATGCACATGCCCGATATAGAAGTCGGGAACGGTATATCTTTCCAACCTAAAAACAAAAGCTATAAACTCACGATGCGCATTCGCATGCAAAATTTGGTCGATGTCGACTTCAACGAGAAATTCGAGGCTCAGGATATCGACGCCCGCGTCAAACGGCTCAGGTTACGTTTCGATGGATATATCTATACACCCAAACTCACCTATTTAGTTCAGTTAGGCTTCTCACCTTACGATATGAAAACGCTGCCCAATGGGAACAACAACATCGTACGCGACGCAATGATTTACTACGTTCCCAACTCGACATGGAATATCGGTTTCGGACAAACCAAAATACGGGCGAATCGCGCCCGAATAAACTCTTCGAGTGCCCTACAATTCGTAGATCGTTCCATTGTAAACTCCGAATTCAATCTCGACCGCGATTTCGGTATCTTCGGAGAATACAATCAACATCTATTCGGCTCTTTGGATTTAGCGGCCAAAGCCTCTATTACTACCGGAGAAGGCAGAAACTGGGGAAACAATAAAGGGAGTGGACTCGCATATACGGGACGCATAGAACTATTCCCACTGGGACGATTCACCGGGAAAGGAGATGCTATGGAAGGCGATTATGAACGAGAACAAACGCCCAAAATCCTTTTAGCGGGAGCATACAGCTATAACGACCGAGCTCTTCGGGCACAAGGTTCCAATGGGGACAAATTACTGTTTGACCAGACCCGTAACCTTTCTTCCTATTTTGTCGACTTCATCTTCAAATATCAAGGATTTGCTTTTTATACCGATTTCATGGGGCGTATATCATCTTCCTCACCGCTCATTAAATCGGGCGAAAATGTAGAACAATATGTCCTCACTGGAATGGGGCTCAACGTACAGGCAAGTTATCTCTTTCGTTCCAATTGGGAAATCGCATTGAGAAACTCTACCATCATGCCGGATAAAGAAGTACAGCCTTATGCCAATTATCGCAGTCACAACCAATCGACGTTCGGTGTCACGAAATATCTGATAGATCACAGATTAAAAGTACAAGCCGACCTGTCTTACAATTACAAAAATGAATTTGTCGATTCCGATTATAATCGCTGGCAATTAAGATTTCAGATAGAACTCGGCTTTTGACAAATCGACATAAGCAACCTAACACCTAAACAGTATATAAAATGTCCTCTCAGTACGATTTCGACACAATTATCGACCGGCATCACACCGGAGCTATGAAAACCGATGTTCTCTGTGAGCGCTATGGTCGGGAAGATCTCATTCCTTTATGGATTGCCGACATGGATTTTGCGGTCGCCCCCTGTATAACGGATGCTCTCGTACGCCGGTTACAACACCCGGTTTACGGATATGCCGAGGCTCCTGCGAGCTATTGGCAATCCATTATCGATTGGCTCGACTACCTGCATGGCTGGAAAGTAAAAAGAGAATGGATCACCTATATCCCCGGGATTGTCAAGGGCATAGGCTTGGCAGTCAATGTATTTAGTAACCCCGGAGATAAAATCATCATACAGACTCCGGTCTATACACCGTTCATGGCCGTCCCCGAAAGTAACGGTCGGCAGGTTGTACATAATCCGCTCAAATGGAACGGCTCCCACTACGAAATGGACTTCGATCACCTTGAATCGATCATCGACTCCCAATGCAAGCTGTTCATTCTCTGTAATCCTCATAATCCCGGAGGAGTGGTTTGGCCGTTGGAAACATTACAGCGAATCGCCGAAATCTGTGCACGGCACAACATACTCATCATTGCCGATGAAATTCATGCCGATATGCCTCTCTTCGGAGCCAAACATCACCCTTTTGCCTCGGTATCCGAAACAGCGGCTCAAAACAGTATATCGTTTGGAGCTCCTTCCAAGACGTTCAACATCGCAGGCTTGGTCAGCTCCTATGCCATTGTTCCCAACGAAACGATTCGTAAGCGCTTCTTCGACTGGCTCACGGCAAACGAGCTGAACGAACCCACATTCATGGCGACCATAGCCACCGAAGCCGCTTATAACCATTGTAGAGAATGGCGCGAACAAATGTTAGCCTACATCGAACAAAATATACTATTTGTCGAAGAGTTTCTCGATCGTTATATTCCCGACATCAAAGCCATCAGGCCGCAAGCATCCTTTATCGTATGGCTCGACTGTACACGGCTTCACCTCGAACACGATGCACTCATCGACCTTTTTGTCGATAAAGCCAGACTCGCACTCAACGACGGTGAAATGTTCGGCCCCGAAGGCAAAGGACACATGCGGCTAAATGTAGGTACACCTCGCGCAGTTTTGCAAAAAGCGCTCGAACAACTACGTTCCGCCGTGGACGGGCTTAAACGATAGCTTACGAAATATGTCGAAAACAAAAAAACTTTCTTTTCGAGACAAATACCATAAACACCTTTGACTCCGAAGAATATCTTTTTCGGAAAATATTTTATATTTTTGCACCCGATTGGTACAAAAGCCTTTTTACTTTTGTATCTTGAAATAATATAGAACATTCTGAAAGAACGACTTTATGAACGAACTTGCCACGAAGTACAATCCCGCCGACGTAGAAGAAAAATGGTATGCCTATTGGTTGAAAAACGGTCTTTTCAAATCGAAGCCCGACGGTCGAGAACCCTATACCGTTGTCATTCCGCCACCCAATGTCACCGGGATTCTGCACATGGGGCACATGCTGAACAATACGATACAAGACATTCTGGTACGCCGGGCTCGCATGGAGGGGAAAAATGCTTGTTGGGTTCCCGGCACAGACCATGCATCTATCGCCACCGAAGCCAAAGTGGTAAATAAACTTGCAGCACAAGGTATTAAAAAAAGCGATCTTTCCAGAGAAGAATTTCTCAAATACGCTTGGGAATGGAAAGAAGAACACGGCGGAATCATCTTAAAACAACTCCAAAAATTGGGAGCATCCTGCGATTGGGACCGCACCGCTTTTACTATGGACGAAATCCGTTCCGAAAGTGTTTTGAAAGTATTTGTCGACTTATACAACAAAGGACTCATTTACAGAGGAGTCCGCATGGTAAATTGGGACCCCAAAGCCCTCACCGCCCTCTCCGACGAAGAAGTCATTTATAAAGACGAACACAGCAAACTCTATTATCTGCGCTATTTTATCGAAGGCGAGGATAAATACATTATCGTTGCCACCACACGACCTGAAACAATCTTAGGCGACACGGCAGTTTGCGTAAACCCCAACGACCCGCGTTATTCATTTCTTAAAGGGAAAAAAGTCATCATACCGCTGGTAAATCGGGTGGTTCCTATTATCATGGACGATTATGTCGATATTGAGTTCGGAACCGGCTGCTTAAAAGTCACCCCGGCACACGATGTAAATGACTATATGCTGGGAGAAAAATACAATCTGCCGAGTATCGACATATTCAACGACAACGGAACCATCAGCGAAGCCGGAGGGCTTTACGTAGGAATGGATCGTTTCGACGTTCGCAAACAAATCGCCAAAGACTTACAGGAAGCCGGATTACTCGAAAAAGTCGAAGATTACGACAATAAAGTGGGTTATTCCGAACGTACCAATGTCGTTATCGAACCCAAACTATCGATGCAATGGTTTGTCAAAATGGATAAACTTGCAGCCCCGGCTCTCGATGCCGTCATGAAAGACGAAATCAAATTCCACCCCGATAAATTCAAAAACATTTATCGGCACTGGATGGAAAACATTAAAGATTGGTGTATCTCCCGCCAGCTTTGGTGGGGACATCGCATCCCGGCATACTACCTTCCGCAAAGCGGATTCGTAGTAGCTGCCACACCCGAAGAAGCGTTGAAATTAGCCCGAGAGAAAAGTGGTAAGGCCGACCTTCAAATGAGCGATCTGCGACAAGACGAAGATTGCCTCGACACATGGTTCTCTTCATGGTTATGGCCCATCTCGCTTTTCGATGGTATCAACAATCCCGGCAACGAAGAGATAAACTACTATTACCCGACCACCGATTTGGTTACAGCCCCCGATATCATTTTCTTCTGGGTGGCTCGAATGATTATTGCCGGATACGAGTATGAACACAAACTTCCTTTCCGCAACGTCTATTTCACCGGAATCGTACGGGACAAGATAGGACGAAAGATGTCCAAGTCGCTCGGTAATTCCCCCGACGCTCTCGAACTGATAAAAACCTACGGAGCCGACGGTGTCCGCATGGGACTCATGTTGGCCGCACCTGCCGGAAACGACATACTATACGACGATGCGTTATGCGAGCAAGGACGCAACTTTAACAACAAAATATGGAATGCCTTCCGCTTGGTAAAAGGTTGGAACGTAGATGAAACCCTCCCCCAACCTCAAACGGCAGCCATTGCCGTAGAATGGTTCGACGCACAACTCAACCGTACGCTCGAAGAAGTCAAAGACCTGTTCGGGAAATATCGTCTGTCCGAAGCCCTCATGGCTATATACAAACTCTTCTGGGACGAATTTTCATCTTGGTATCTCGAAATGGTTAAACCAGCCTATCAACAACCTATCGACCGCAAAACCTACGATGCTACACTCCGGTACTTCGATGCACTGCTCCGTATGTTGCATCCTTTCATGCCCTTCATCACCGAAGAATTGTGGCAACACCTGTATGACCGCAAAGAAGGCGAAAGCATCATGACAGCACGCATGCCCGAGCCCCAACCGGTCGACATGGAAATCATAAACCGATTCGAAACGACCAAACTGGTCGTAGCGGGAATACGTACGATCCGCTTGCAAAAAGGGATATCCAATAAAGAACAGCTCACGCTGCAAATTATCGGCGCACACGATCACTCGAACGATTGCATATTGACCAAAATGACCAATCTGGCAACGATCGAAACAATCGAAGAAAAAGATCCGGCCGCCGCTTCGTTCCGGGTACATGCAACGGAATATGCGATTCCTATGAGCAACGCCATCGATGTAGAAGCCGAATTGAAAAAACTCGAAGCCGAATTAAAATATGCTCAGGGATTCCTCAAAACAGTGATGGGAAAACTCGGCAACGAACGCTTCGTTCAAAATGCACCCGAAGCCGTGGTAGCTATGGAGCGCAAAAAGAAAGCCGATGCCGAAGAAAAAATCAAATCGCTCGAAGAAAGCATAGCAGCCTTGAAAAAGTAGTAAAAGACCATACAAAAAATAAAATCCCGCTCTATCGAAATTAGATAGAGCGGGATTTTCATACCCGAACAAAAAAAAACAGCCCCACCCTTTACGACTCAATAGGAAATCAATGAGAATAGTCTTTTAGCTCCTCCCCTGTGGCATAGACATATAGGGAAGGTGGCACGGAATAACGGAGGGGCTAACTCAATGGAAATGTCGAAAAATACCGACAATAACAGAAACAGAGTCAGGCATCGGCTTCTCCCCTTCCTCATCTCATCTGCAACAGATAAGAGAAGCAAACGAAGCATCGGAGAACTCAAAACCCCAGTAAAGCAAAAACGCTGGAAAATTTCACACTCCTCCCCGGCCGTGTCCCGTAGCCTTACGGGGTGTTTTGCATCGCAAAATATAGGGGAGGTGGCACATAGTGACGGAGGGGTTAACTCAACGAAAATATAAGGGAAATACCCGCAAGGAGAAGGGCTCAAATTCTACAATCACCCTATACACTCCCCCTACATCGCTGACCTATCCCGATTTGTCATCTCGTAAAAAAAGAAGTTCGGCAACACCTTCTCACCTTACAATTCTACCGAAAAGAATAAAAAAAACCGTCCGATAAA
>ULKF01013499.1_pt1 | contig 10481 bp, 10 predicted proteins | sample 1951071 | NCBI WGS metagenome assembly ULKF01 (sample SAMEA4835492, study PRJEB28245) | human gut metagenome | biome: gut microbiome; material: fecal sample | place: Denmark | collected 2008
CAGCCTAACCCGGTGTGAATGAGGAATGCGAAGTCCAGTAACGTGGCTCCCAAAGGCAATTTGTATAGGTCTCCTTTCGGAGTGAATACGAATACCTCTTTGTCGTAGAGATCCATTTTGAAATCGCGCATGAGTTCCAAAGCTCCACCGTTTCCGGCCGCTTCGAGTACTTCGCGCACATTGTTCATCCAATCGTCCAGCCCGTTCTCGCTTTTAATTCCTTTGTATTTCCAGTGGGCGGCAAGTCCTCGTTCGGCTATTTCGTCCATTCGCCGGGTACGTATTTGTACCTCTACCCAGCGTTGTTTCGGTCCCAGCACAGTGATGTGTAACGATTCGTATCCGTTCGATTTGGGAATGGACAGCCAGTCTTTCATTCGCTTGGGGTTGGGCTGGTACATATCGGTGACGATCGAATATACCTTCCAACAGTCTGCCTTTTCCTGTTCGAGGGGAGTTTCCAGTATGACACGAATGGCAAACAGGTCGTAAATGTCTTCCAAATCGGCTTTTTGTTTCTTCATCTTATTCCAGATGGAAAAGATGGATTTCGTGCGGCCCTTGATTTCGAAATGTAGACCTTCGGCTTCGAGTTTTTGTTTTACCGGTTGGATAAATTCCATGATGTATTTATCCCTGTTCCTCTTGGTTTCATTGAGCTTGTGGGCTATCTGGTCGTAGATTTCCCGATTGGTGTATTTCAGGGAGAGGTCTTCCAGTTCCGATTTTATGGAGTATAGTCCCAATCGGTGCGCCAGCGGAGCATAAAGATAGGAGGCCTCGCAGGCGATGTCATAACGGTATTTTTCGTTGGGGTGGTGGTTTATCATTTTCATGACGCAAAGCCGGTCGGCGATCATGATGATGATAACTCGTATATCTTCGGCGAACGATAGTAACAGTTTGCGGAAATTCTCGCTTTCGACGGCAGCCTGTTTGGCATACAAGCTGTTCGATTTAATGAGACCCCGAATGAGCTGGGCTATGTCGTCTCCGAATTCTTTTTTTACGGTTTCGATAGTGAGGAATTCGCTGACGACCAAGTTGAAAAGTAGAACCGAAATAAGCATACTGCGTTCTAATCCCACCCTGTCGCATAAGATGAGCGCAGTATTCAGATTACGGACAACCGGATTTATTCCTTGTTTGTTTCGCTGATAGTGCCCTGTTTCGACGGCTTCGGAAATGAGGCGACGCATGCGGTTGAAGTCTTCGACTCTTAAAACTGGGCGACTATTGCGTAACAGTTGCCGATAGACCGATAGGACATTTTCTTTTTCGTCGAGTGTAAAATAGCTTTTTTCGGGCATAAGGTGCGACTGTTTTCAAAAATTCTGTCTCAAATATATATTTTTGTGGGTAAAAATGCGCTTTTTTTTAGAGCTTTTTGTAGTTTTGGGAACGGAATTAAAATTCATTATTCATTACAAGCTATGTTTACACCGGAAGATTTAGATTTGTTTGCCGAAAAAGGTATTGACGTACATACGGTTGAGGAGCAGTTGGCCTCGTTTAAAAGCGGATTTCCTTTTTTAAGGATATTATCTTCTGCTTCTGTCGGGAACGGTATCTTATCGCTTGACGAACAGCAGACGCAATATTATCTCGATTTGTGGGAAGGTTACTTGAAAGATAATCATAAGGTCGTAAAGTTTGTTCCGGCATCGGGAGCTGCGAGTCGTATGTTCAAAGATTTGTTCGCATTCCTTTCTGCCGATTACAGTGAACCACAAACTGATTTCGAAAAGAAATTTTTCAATTCGATCGAACATTTTGCTTTTTACTCCGATCTTGACGAAGCCTGTTTGAAGAATGAAGGAAAGAGCATAACCGATTTGATAGAATCGGGCAATTACAAAGCGGTGGTGTCCAATCTGCTCGAAGCGAAGGGCTTGAATTATGGTTCTTTGCCGAAAGGGTTATTGAAATTTCATCGTTATGCGACGAATAACCGTACGGCTATGGAGGAACATTTGACGGAGGGAGCTCTTTATGCCGCCAGTTCCGACGGGGAGGTCAATATTCATTTTACGGTATCTCATGAGCACCTTGCCGATTTTAAAGCATTAGTAGCCAAGAAGAAAGCGGATTATGAGCGACGTTATGGCGTACGTTATCATATTAGTTTTTCCGAGCAAAAGCCTTCTACCGATACTATTGCGGTCGATGCGAATAACGAGCCGTTCCGAGAGAATGGTAGGCCGTTGTTCCGTCCGGGGGGACATGGGGCTTTAATCGAGAATCTGAACGACATAGATGCCGAAATCATATTCGTAAAAAATATAGATAATGTAGTGCCCGACAGACTGAAAGAGCCGACCGTGCGGTTTAAGAAAATCATCGGAGGGGTGCTGGTATCGTTACAAACGGAGATAAACCGTTATATTACCATGTTGAAAAGCGGGAAATACACGATCGACGATTTACGGGAAATGATACAGTTTTTGCATAAAAAGCTTTTCGTCAGAAATGAGGAAACCAAACATTTGGAGGATGCGGAGCTGGCTTTGTATTTGTTGCGGAAGTTGAATCGCCCGATTCGTGTATGCGGAATGGTTCGCAATTCCGGAGAACCCGGCGGGGGGCCCTTTATTGCTTATAATCAGGACGGAACCACATCTTTGCAGATTTTGGAGAGTTCCCAAATAGATATGTCGAATCCAGATGCTAAGGAACAGTTCGAGTCGGGTACTCATTTTAATCCGGTAGATTTGGTTTGTGCCGTGAGGGATAATAAGGGAGAGAAATATGATTTGCCGAAATACGTAGATAAAAATACCGGTTTTATTTCGCTTAAATCGAAGAATGGCAGAGAGCTGAAAGCTCTTGAATTGCCGGGACTTTGGAACGGGGCCATGAGCGATTGGAGTACTGTTTTTGTGGAGGTTCCCGCAGAGACGTTCAATCCTGTCAAGACAGTTAACGATTTACTCCGTCCGCAGCATCAGTAAAGTGAGGGAATCGGCATGGAATAGAGGGCGATATGCAGTGGTATATCGCCTTTTTTTGTAATTTTGCACTTGCGAGGATAAGCATCGCCGTGGTATGGACCCAATAGAATTTTGTTTATACCTCTGGCTTGTATTACCATTGCATATGATTGATGAGAATAGTGGGGGCATGAAATCTAACCAATTTTTATTCTTCGGCTATTCGTTAAGTAAAAAAGAAAAATAAGAATAGAAAATATGACGTTTGAAGAGTTCGGATTGTCCGAAGATGTTATGCGAGGGCTGGATGCCATGAATTTTAAGGAGGCGACTCCTGTTCAGGAACAAACCATTCCTGTGATATTGCAAAAAAGAGATTTAATAGCTTGTGCTCAAACCGGTACGGGAAAGACGGCCGCCTATATACTGCCATTACTGAATCTGCTTACAGAAAAGCAGGGCGACGGAGATAGAGTGCGTGCTGTGATTGTCGCTCCTACGAGGGAGTTGGCGCAACAGATCGACATGCAGTTCGAGGGATTTTCCTATTTTCTTCCTATTTCTACTGTTGTGGTTTCGGGTGGGGGAGACGGCGCTTCATGGGACCAGCAAAAGCGGGGGTTAACGATGGGTGCGGACATTATTATCGCCACACCGGGACGGCTTATCTCTCATTTGAATATCTCGAATATTGATTTTTCGGGAGTGGAGTGTTTTATTCTCGATGAGGCCGACCGGATGCTCGACATGGGTTTTTATGACGATATTATGAAAATAGGTAAAAAATTGCCCGAGAATCGTCAAACGGTCATGTTTTCGGCGACTATGCCTCCCAAGATTCGGCAGTTGGCCAAGAATATCATGAACGAACCGGTAGAGGTCAATGTGGCTATCTCGAAACCGAACGAGGCCATAGACCAGTCGGCTTATGTCTGTTATGAGAGTCAGAAGATGGGAATCGTCGATTGGCTTTTCAAGGAACCGGCCGGAACGAAAACGATCGTTTTCTCTTCTTCGAAACAGAAAGTAAAAGAGTTGGCATTTTCCTTGAAACGAAAAAAATATAAGGTAGAGGCGATGCACTCAGACTTGGAGCAATCGGAGCGCGAGTCGGTCATGCTTGATTTTAAAAATAATAAAATCGATATTTTGGTGGCAACCGATGTTATTTCCAGAGGTATCGATATCGATCAAATAGGATTGGTCATTAATTATGACGTACCGCATGATCCGGAGGATTACATTCATCGCATCGGTCGCACGGCCCGAGCCAATGCCGACGGTACAGCCATTACGTTCGTGTCGGAAAAAGAACAAGGCAAATTCCATCGAATCGAATTGTTTTTGGGGTATGATATTCCTAAACGGGAATTGCCCGAAGGGTTGGGCGATGCTCCGGTTTATTCTCCCAAACAAGGTCGGGGAGGTCAACGAAATCGAGGCGGTAAGAGAGGCGGAACCGGTGCTAAAAATTACGGAAAGGGAGGTAAGAGGAAACCTAAAAAGAACAATAGAGGTTCACAGAGTACCGAAATTTCAAGAAAACCTGAAAGGCATCATGGTCGTTCCAAGTCGTCCGGGAAACAATCGGGTGGTGTGGAACAATAGTTGTAAGGGGTTAATTATAAGTTTTGACTATTATTAGAACGAGTGAGGTTCTTTTGCCGTATTTGATTTTTTTGTCGAAATATTGAATAACTAACTTCTAAATTCATATTTATGGAATGTAGTAAGGCTCAAAGTATAGATGAACAGAGTTTGCAAAAAGCGCAATTTCTGTTTGAATCCGGAGATATTGACAAAATAGAGGTGGGAACAATAAAAGGTCTGTGTCAAATCCATAGGTCTCTTTTTGAAGGATTGTACGATTTTGCTGGTAAGATACGGAATTTGAATATTGCAAAAGGTGGGTTTCGTTTTGCGAATAGTCTGTACTTAGAAGTTATTCTTCCTGTAATAGAAAAGATGCCGGAAAGTACTTTTGAGGAAATTATAGCTAAATATGTAGAAATGAATATTGCCCATCCGTTCATGGAAGGTAACGGGCGTGCTACTCGCATCTGGCTGGATTTGATTCTAAAAAAGAATCTTGGTAAAGTCGTTGATTGGCAAACGATAGATAAAGACCTTTATCTCCAAGCTATGGAACGCAGCCCTATTAACGATTTAGAATTACGAGTATTGTTACAACCTGCTTTGACTGATAAGGTAAATGATCGAACCGTTATCTTCAAAGGAATTGAACAGTCTTATTATTACGAGGGATATAGCAGAAAATAATATTCAAATTTATCTATAAAGATGGAAACATTTTGACTTCTTCTGTTATAGTGACAATGATAATCTGAAATAGTAAATACGTTGTTTGCTCCTTGCAATTCGGGAACTGTATGTCATATTTGATTGTTTCCTATTATTAAGATAGATTGGAATGGACACTTTGGAGAAAAAAATGAAAGTAAAAGAGTTGTGGCAACTTTGTTTCCATGATGACGAACGATTTGTGAATCTCCTGTTCGACAATTTATACCGGGACGAGAATACCGTCTGTTTTGAAAAGGGGGGAGAGGTGACTACTGCGTTGCAGATGTTACCTTATCGCATGAGTTTCGGCGAGACTTCACTCGATGTAAGTTATATTTCAGGAGCTGCCACGAGACCGGAGTATCGCAATAGGGGATTGATGGGACGTTTATTGAAAGAGTCGTTCGAGATTATGAGGTCTCGTAATATTCCGCTTTCGGCATTGATTCCGGCTGAATCGTGGCTTTATGATTATTATGCTTCGAAGGGTTATGCTTCTGTATTTTTCCGTCAGGAACTCAATTTTTCATCGGCGCATCGATTTTATGGAGACGGATATCATCGGGTAGCTATGTCGATGGACGAGCTTTATCGGTTTTTCGATGAGCAAATGAGGCGACGTTCGTGTTGCATACAACATGGACGGGAGGATTTCAATGTGATTTGCGACGATATTTATTTGGACGGCGGAGATGTGGTCGCATTAGCCGATTCGCAGAATCGGCTTTCGGCATTGGCATTTGTCGTTCCCGGAGATGATGCGGTTTTTGTGAAGGAGTTGTTGGCGATAAATACCGAGGCAAAAGAGGCTATGCTGCATGAGGTTCAGTCGGCGTTTCCCGGATATTCTCTTCGAGTCTTTACGGAGCCGATGTCGGAGAATGGGGCGGCGGTTCTTATGGGAATGATTCGCATTGTGGACGTTCGGAGGGTACTCGAAGCGGTCGCAAAAAATAATCGTTCGTTGAGACGAGTATTTAGAGTGCATGATCCTTTATTGCCGGTTAATAACGGTGTTTTTCTTGTGGAGGAAGGTGAGTGTTACGAGGGCGTGACAAATCCGTGTGATTTTGATATCGATATAATGGAGTTGGCAGAAATTGTATTCGGCGGTTCGAAACTATCGTCATTGTTGGATTTTCCTTCGGTACGTCCATATATGAGTTTGATGCTCGATTGATAAAAAGAGTTATTTTTTTCTTCTCTTGATTTTTTGTGCTTATTTTTGCTTGTTGAAAAAGGTATGAAAAGTTTCGGTTATGCAATAGTATCGATATTTCTTGCAGTGGTGGTTCTCCTCACCAGTGGAGGAATTTCTATTGTCCGCTGTTGCCAGACACATTGTTTTTGTTTGCAAAATTCCGGTACGCAAGAAGTAGATCTCCTTTCCGATCGTTATTCTTCGGAGAGTCGTAATGATTGTTGTAAAACCGGCGGTATAGCAGACAAGCACGCTACGAAAGGACATTCTCCTTTTTGTAAACATGTGAAAGTAGAAAAACTGAATTTACCGATCGTAGACATTCCTACCGGGACAGATTGGGGGATACAGGGGACAATCGATTTGACCTATTCGTTTGGGTCGGTCATATTCGCTCCTGTCACTTCTGTTGTAAAGTATATAACTACTTCCTATATGCCGCCACCGCGGGATTATCTAAAACAAATCGCTATACTTTTGATTTAAAATCCGATATATGTAATTGGAGGGAAGGGAATGTGCCCTTTCGTGAAATTTTTGTCTTATGTGATATAGGACTGTTTTATTATATAATCGGATTAAAAAGATGATAAGATATTTAATATTTCCACTTTTTTTATTAGGTAGTTTGTCTTCGGCTTTTTCCCAAGTACGAGGGATTGTAAAAGATATAGCCGGAGAACCGATTATCGGGGCGAATGTCTTCTGGTTGGGAACTACGACAGGAACTACGACAGGGGAGTCGGGTAAATTCAGCTTACCTGAAACGGGGACGAGCGATAAGCTGGTTGTCCGTTTTGTAGGTTACTGGTGGTTAGCGCATTTTTCTCGCTTCTGTCATTTGCAAATCATTGATATTCAGCAATATTACAAAACCATGTATCGTGATACAAATCCCTGACGGGACAAAAACGGGACAAAACCACAGGAAAATAAAATCAAGAACACTCTTTGCCGGACATCCCTTGCCGTGAATACCCTTTCACGACACAAAGGTACGCTTTTGTCCCGTGAATACCAAGCATAAACCCATAAATTTACTACAAATATGCTGTCAGACAATACTTTCTGCGGAATTGGGCATTTTGAGATAGATACATCAAATATCGGGACTCTGCATCTTCGATTTGGTGTAAAATTCCTGTTAAAATCTGTTTAACGGCATTTGTACACTATGATTACTTTGCCGTTGGACAATGCGTATCGAAAGTGTACAAGCTCTTTGCCGCTTTTGTGGCATCTGAATGTATGCCTAATCAGGATGTTACCTAAGTAATGTGACACGGAACAGTAGCCGGACAATGCGACAAGCGTCATATTGTACAATGTATGAAATTCGCTGATTTTCAAATCATTAAAGAGCTATAATGCAGGCAATTATATCGTCCTTTTTTAGCTGAATTACAAATCAAACCATATACATTTGCGACCGAAATTGATTAACAAGGCAATAAAATACAACGATTATGACGGAAAACAAAAACTCAAAAATGAACCTCGAACAGGAGCGCAGGATTGCGGAACTCCAAGAACGGGTGAACAGACTGGAGAACCTTTGCTATGCGGCCAAGGAAATATTGAATTTAGAGGAAGCGGCAACCTTTCTCGGTATTGCCAAAAGCACCCTTTACAAGATGACCCACTTGAACCAACTGCCGTACTTCAAGCCGTCCGGAAAACTCATCTTTTTTGAGAAGAAGAAACTCATTGAGTGGGTACGCGGCGCAAAGTCCATGTCCGTTGAAGAAATCAAGGAGGAAGCAGCCGCCAAGATTATGGAAATGAACGAAAGGCAGTAAAGCATTATTATTCACACTAAAATCAAAATAAAATGGAACAGACTAAGAACATGGAACAGACCGGAGCAGCTTCGGCCATCCACATCGAGAAAAAGAACGAGAACAGAAAACGTGAGGCAAGCGGAAAGGATGTACAAGCTATCCGCTCGTTTTTAGAAAGTCTGAGTGTTTACGAGGCGGACGCATTGCGTGTGGGCATTGCCATTGCAGACGGTAAAACCACCGCGGAAAACATTTCATCGGATGACCGCCTTGCGCTCAACCGTTATCTCAACAGCGGAAAGGACAACGAACGGATGACTGCGGACAATGCGCAGGCACATCGGTTGAACCGTGCGTTTCAACTATTGGAGCGTGTAGCGGAGTTTTGCGACAAGCGGCAATTAGTAACGGTGAATAGGTCGTTGCTATCCATCGCCGTGGATGCGGCGGACATCAGCCGAGCCGTTTCCTCACTTGACAAGCGTCCAGCACCGGGGCAACCGTTCCCCAATAGCACAGGCATCAGTGGCGCAGGAAAGTAACCGTATGCGGTTGGAAAATTCAAATGACCGATGAAAATCCACTATGGATATGGCTGCATCCCGTTCCTTTTTTTCCCTTATTTCGGATTGGAACACATTTAGTAACGGGTGTTGCTTATCAGCGAAACAGTTTTACGCTTGCGCATTACACAAAAGGATGAAGCCGTGCAGGGAACAACGAAAAACTAACAGTCAATTCCGTACATACTTTTGTACGGCTTCATTCCATTCTTACAACAGAAGCATCACATTTATATCACACTTATAGAAACAAAATTTTATGGACAAGGAAAAATACAGTTTCTTGAACCCGAAAGGGATTGAAACTTTTGCGTTCATCTTTTCGGGCAATGCACTACAATGGTTGCACGGAACAACAACCGATGACAACGGCAGGAAAATCGGCAACTTCACATTGTTTGGCGACCTCTTGGCAAGGATGGCTCTTGCGGACGGTACGGCCAAAGGTTTCCACAGACCGCTCACGCTGTCAGTCGGTCAGGCGCAGTATTCCGAAGAACAGCTTTCAACACAATGAAGCATGGGCAGGAAGCGCATCCGCCGCCTGTTGGACGAACTGGCAAGACTGGAACTCATAGACACCTCCCGTTCAAGGGTTGCGTCCGTGATGACTTTTCCATGCCTCCTGCAATGGATGACAAAGGATGGCAGCGTAGTTTCTAATCCGTTCATCCACAAACAAAGGGAAAGAATAGAACCGCTCTGAATGGTGGCAAACGGGCAGACTGGCTGATTTCCCGCTTTCCCGTTGTTCTCCAATCCGGCAAATCATCCGGCACACATAAGGCTTTCCGATGGCTAACGTAAGGGATGAATGGCGTGGAGCGTCAGCGTTGAGTTGCGAGATATGCCGAGGTATTACCGCCTTCGGACGGTATTACCACGACACTCTCGCAACGGTCTGGCAGCCCGTTGTCCTTGCCGCTCGCAGGCTCGCACCATCCCTTTTGTAGATACCGTATTATTCCATTTTAAGAACTTTTGTTTATGGCATATGAAGAAGATACTTCCAAGCAGCAATCCGAACAGGAAAAGCCTGTTGTAAGGCGTGACAAGGTGGTGGTCACCAAAGTCACGGAACAGGAGCTTACACAAATCAAAAGCACCGCCAACCAATGCGGCATGACCCGCAGCGACTTCATCCGTGCAAGGGCACTCGGCTATAAGCCAAGATTGAGGCTTTCCGATGCGGAATTGGATGGTTTGCGCCAGCTTGCGGCTTGCAGGACGGACATGGTGAACTTCGCCAACGCCCTGCATGGTTTGAGCGACAATGAGAAGGTAAAACTTTTCCGGCACCAGCCGACCATGCTTGACTGGTACGAGAAAGTGGCATATGTCACGAACCGTGTCACCGACTTCTTGCAGTCCGCACAGACGGCCAACAGCTATCCGGCAGGAACAACAAACGAAAATGCAAAGGAGGACTAAGCATGATAGCCAAGGCAAAGGCCGTAGCCCACGGCATTAGGGCAATGCTGTATGTGTCTGGTGAATCGAGGAACAAGAAGCATCCCGAAAGGATAATCCGTATCTGCGACAACTTCATGCCGCAGGGAATGGACGCGACAGGCATTTTTACGGAAATGAAGTTTGCCACGATGAACCATCCGAACATCAAGAACAATATCATTCGCATGGAGATAAGCCCGGCGATGGAGCATACCGAAAACTTCACTTTGGATGATTGGCGGGAACTGTG
>ULKF01024464.1_pt1 | contig 10476 bp, 8 predicted proteins | sample 1951071 | NCBI WGS metagenome assembly ULKF01 (sample SAMEA4835492, study PRJEB28245) | human gut metagenome | biome: gut microbiome; material: fecal sample | place: Denmark | collected 2008
ACGGCTGGCGCCGGCATGGAAACAGCTGGACTGTATCAATTTCACTGATGAGATGAGGCATATGCTGCCGGGGTGGAAAAAGCTGCTTGTTCCTTTTTTCTATCTCACCAATAACCGTCTGGGAAAGTATGCGTACAGGAAGTATACGGACTGATTTCGTAAAAGGAACTTCATTCCGGTGCGTATTCTCTATTATGCAAACAGCAGGATTATATGATATATAATATAAATATGAATTAAATTTATCTCAAGAGAGGTTGGACAGAGAGTTACATGTCGGTTTCGGTTCGGTGAATCGTTGGGAGAACAACCGGTCAAGACCTAATTAGATAGCAAGATATGCTTTGATGGAACTTTGCAGAAAGAAAAACTTAGACCGGAAACTGATTTCATCATTAAAGTCTATGAATTAAAGTATAGATAAAGGATAATAAGTATGAAGACTGAAAGACAAATAGAGAATGAATTTATCAAAAAGTTGATAGATTTAAAGTATGTTTATCGTGAAGATATTAGAGATAAATTTTCCTTAGAAGAAAATTTCAGAAAGCATTTTGAAATGTTGAATCGTGTGAAGTTAAGTGATTCTGAATTTATAAGACTGCGTGACAGCATAATAAATTCAAATGTTTTTGAGACCGCAAAAAAGCTCCGAGAAATAAATACTTTCAAAAGAGATGATGACACTCCTTTGCAATATACGCTTGTGAATCTTAAAAACTGGTGCAAAAACGAATTTGAAGTAGTCAACCAGTTGCGTATTAATACAGAAAATAGTAACCATCGCTATGATGTTATTTTGCTTATTAATGGTATTCCGGTAGTTCAAATTGAATTAAAGACTTTACAAATAACCCCTAAAAAAGCGATGGAACAAATAGTGAATTATAAAAATGATCCGGGAAATGGATATACAAATTCTCTTCTTTGTTTTATTCAGCTTTTTATTGTTAGTAATGAAACTAATACCTATTATTTTTCCAATAATCGCAAGGAGCATTCTTCATTTAATGCAGATGAGAGATTCTTGCCTATTTATGAATTTGCAGATAAGAACAATAATAAAATAACCAATCTATATGAATTTGCGAATTGTTTTTTGCCTAAGTGTACTATTGGAGAACTTATCAGTAGATATATGGTTTTGGTAGTGAGTGAGCAAAAATTATTGATTATGCGACCATATCAGATTTATGCTGTAAAAGCCATTGTGGATTGTATTGAGCAAAATCGAGGCAATGGATATATTTGGCATACTACAGGTAGTGGCAAAACTCTTACATCATTTAAAACATCAACACTTTTGAAAGATAATCCGGATATTGAAAAGTGCTTGTTTGTTGTGGATAGAAAAGATTTGGATAGACAGACTCGTATAGAATTTAATAAGTTTCAAGAAGGATGTGTGGAAGAAAATACAAATACAGAAAGTTTAGTTAAGCGTCTCACATCTGATGATTATAAGGATAAAGTGATAGTTACTACCATTCAAAAACTTGGACTTGCACTTGATGATGATAGTAAGCGTAATCAAGAAAAAAGAAAAAGAGGCGAATTGACTTTTAAAGAAAGGCTACTAAAGCTTCAAGATAAGCGTATGGCGATTATTTTTGATGAATGCCATCGTTCACAATTTGGAGATAATCATGAAGCAATAAAGACTTTCTTCCCCAAAGCACAATTGTTTGGTTTTACCGGCACACCAATTTTTGAAGAAAATTCAAATTATAAACAAGTTGATGGGACAATTGGTTCTTATAAAACAACAAAAGACGTCTTTGAAAAAGAACTTCATTCTTACACCATCACAAATGCGATTGATGATGGCAACGTTTTACGTTTTCACATTGATTATTTTAAGCCTGATGATACTCATATTGCAGCAAAAGCAGATACAAAGATAAGCAAAAGGAAAATTGTAGAAGCTATTTTGTCCAAGCATGATGCGGCAACATATAGTAGACGGTATAATGCTATTTTTGCAACAGCAAGTATCAATGAAGCAATAGAGTACTATGGTTTATTTAATGAGGTACAGAAAGAATACTTAGATTTAGATGAAGGTTTTATTCCATTGAATATTTCTTGCGTTTTTTCGCCTCCGGCTGAAGGCAATAAAGATGTGAAACAACTGCAAGAGGATCTTGTGCAAGAAAAAGAAGATAATAAACAAGAGCCAGACAAGAAAAAAGAAGCCTTAAGGAGAATTATTGACGACTATAATTCAAAATACAAAACAAATCATACTATCAACGACTTCGATTTGTATTATCAAGATGTACAAAAACGGATAAAAGACCAACAATATCCAAATGCGGATTATCCACATGAAAACAAAATAGATATTGTTATTGTTGTAGATATGCTTTTGACAGGCTTTGATTCTAAATATTTAAATACTTTATATGTAGATAAAAACTTGAAGCAACATGGATTGATCCAAGCCTTTTCAAGAACTAATCGTGTGCTGAATGCCACAAAGCCTTATGGTAATATCATTGACTTTAGAGGACATGAGGATGAAGTGGATGCAGCGATTAGGCTGTTTTCAGGAAAAGAAAATAGTGAAAAAGTCAAAGAAATTTGGCTTGTGGATCCGGCTCCTATTATGATTAAAAAGTTGGAAAAAGCAGTGGATGAACTTAGCGAGTTTATGAATGCGCAAGGACTTGAGTGCAAGCCTGAAGCGGTAAGTAACCTGAAAGGTGATACGGCTCGTGCCATGTTTATTGATAAATTTAAACAGATACAGAGGCTGAAAACCCAACTTGATCAATACACAGATATAAAAGAGGAGCAAGTAGCTACTATTGAGGCTTTATTACCGGAAGATACAGTTCGGGCATTTAGAGGGGCATATTTAGATATTGCCGGAAGGTTAAAAAATGAACAGGAAAAAGATATTCATAATGTGTCTCCGGAAGTAGAGCAATTGGACTTTGAATTTGTGTTATTTTCATCTGCCATTATTGATTATGATTATATTATGGCGCTTATTTCAAGGTATACTCAATCTAATGTGCCGAAGAAAGAAAAAATGACGAAAAAAGAACTGATTGATTTGATTGCTTCTACTTCTAACCTAATGGATGAGAGGAAAGATATTGAAGAGTATATAGAAGAGCTTGACCGATTCATTAAATCTTCAGAAGAGAATAACGGCTTAAGTGAAAAGGAAGTAATGGAGGGATACCAGAAATTTAAATCTGAAAAATCTTCTAAGAAGCTGATTTCCATATCTGAAAAGTATGGGATTGAGCCTGGTTCTTTAGAGGCTTTTGTTAATGGAATTATGGAAAGAATGATTTTTGATGGGGAAAAATTGATTGATTTACTTGAACCTCTGAATCTTAGTTGGAGGGAACGAACACAAAAAGAATTGGAGCTTATGGATGAATTGATTCCGTTATTAAAGAAAATGGCAGATGGACGAGAGATTGTGGGGTTAAAAGCGTATGAGTAAAAAAGATAGTGTTGCAGCGGTGCCTAAATATAGATTTCCTGAGTTTGCATTAGATGCTTCCATTGATTATGTAGCGGGAGGATTTCTTTTTGATCCTATAACGAATAGAAATCACCATGCGGATTTACCTATACTTGCTATTACACAAGAATATGGAGCAATTCCAAGAGATGAGATTGATTATAGAGTATCCGTAACGAAAAAAAGCCTTAAAGCTTATAAAATTGTAGAAAAAGGAGATTTTATTATAAGTTTAAGATCATTTCAGGGTGGAATAGAGTACTCGATGTATGATGGAATTTGTAGTCCTGCATATATAATATTACGAAAAAAAACCAATATTATAGATCAATATTATAAATACTATTTTAAATCGCATAGATTTATTCAAGATTTAAACAAAGATTTGGAAGGTATACGTGATGGGAAGATGATTAGTTATAGTCAGTTTTCTTCCATTTTGTTACCAAAGCCATATGAGGAAGAACAACAAAAAATTGCAGATTGCTTATTTTCTATTGATGACCTTATTTCTACCGAAGAAAAGAAATTATCATTGCTGAATGACTATAAAAAAGGCTGGATGCAAAAGTTGTTTCCAGCCGAAGGAAAAACAGTTCCTGAATGGAGATTTCCTGAGTTTAAAGATAGTGAGGAATGGGCTCAAAAGAAATTAGATGAGATTGGAAAATTTATTCGAGGATTTTCTTACTCATCTCAGGATACAACAGATGATAAAACTAAACTTTTGATAATTCGTTCAAATAATATAGTTCCTATGGGCAAAACGGACTATATAAATAATTTAAGATATGTGAATAAAAAGTGTAGTAAAGAGCAGAGTCTGATTTTTGGAGATATAACTATCTGCATGGCTAATGGTAGTAGTAATTTAATTGGGAAATCATCTTTTTATGATGGAGGATATGCAGGAGACATTACAGTAGGTGCATTTTGTGGCATATTTAGAAGCCCATTGCCTATAGTAAGATATTTATTTCAAACTAACCAATATAGTAGAGAATTACAACGAGTTTCACAAGGCGGAGATGGGGCTATTGCAAATCTTAAAGAAATAGATATTAAAAATATAGAGTTTCTATTACCTACTTTGCCTGAAGAACAAGAAAAAATTGCTGATTTTTTATTCGGAATAGATGATTTGATAATTAGACAAACAAATAAAATAGAAGCATTAAAACAACATAAAACTGCATTGATGCAAGGATTGTTTCCTTCTATTGAGGAGGTTTAGAAATGAGTATGAAGATCCCCAAAAGCTTCACAAAAGAAGAATTTCAAAAACTAACAAACAAAACCTTAGGAAATAAACCTCAGGATAATAATCCATTCCAACAATATAAAAAAATAATTACGGATAATTACAAAAAAGATAGAGATTCTGGAAATTATATTTTAAAAGAAGGATTATCTAATGAAGCACTTACAAACATTGATTTTATTTTTAAAAGAATTGGATATAACGAATTTAATTCAATTAGAGAAGTTGCTAAATATTTTAAAAGATTATTGGAGGAGAAAAAATATATTGTTTTATTCGCTTATAACGGAACAGGTAAAACAAGACTTTCTGGTGAGTTTAAGTCTTTAGGGCAACATTTAAACGAAGAAACAGGAGAAAAAACAGCAGATACACTCTACTACAATGCTTTTACAGAAGATTTGTTTTATTGGGATAATGATTTAGTCAATGATACAGAGCGTGTGTTAAAGTTCAATAAGAGTTCTCGCTTTTTCAATGGATTAAAAGATCTTGATATGGATAACAGAATTCGCCCGCTTCTTCAGCGATATGCTGACTTTGATTTTAGTATCAATTATGATGATGCATCTATAAATTTTTATAGAGAAGAATCTACGCAAAGAATAGACAATATTAAGGTGTCTCGAGGCGAAGAAAACATCTTTATTTGGTGCTTTTTCTTGGCTATTGTCCAATTGGTAATAGACAAAGCGGAGGCATATGAGTGGGTAGAATATATTTATGTAGATGATCCGATCTCTTCTTTGGATGACAATAATGTAATTGCCGTAGCTAGTCATTTGGCGGCACTTATGAAAGGAGAAGACGTAAAAGTTATCATATCATCACATCACACATTGTTTTTTAATGTTTTGTGTAATGAAATTAGAAGAGCTGAGCAGTTATTTTTGCAAAAAAGCAAAGACAACGCTACGTATATTTTAAAAGATACTACCAAAACGCCGTTTTTTCATCATGTTGCATTATTGAAGGAATTAAAAAAAGCGTCCGATACTGGTATATTATACACTTATCATTTCAATATATTGAGAAACATATTAGAAAAAACAGCATCATTTCATGGTTACGCTCATTTTTCTTCATGCATTAGAAAAGGTGATGCGGAAAATGAGCCAGTATATACAAGGATAGTCAACCTTTTGAGTCATGGAAATTATTCTTTATTTGATCCTAAAGAAATGGTAGAGGAAAATAAAGAATATTTTAGAAACATCCTTAATAACTTTTTGGAAGACTATAATTTTAATCAGAAAATATTTGAGGAAACTCAAAATCAGGAGGAAGAGTAATGAATGACGTACAACAAAAGCAACTAGGGGCAGCTCTTTGGGGAATCGCCGATAAACTTAGAGGCACTATGAATGCGGATGACTTTCGTGATTATATGTTATCTTTTCTTTTCTTAAGATATCTTTCAGACAATTATGAAACTGCTGCAAAGAAGGAACTCGGCAAAGACTATATAGATTGTGAGAAAGAAATTGAAAACATAAAAAATAGTGGAAACATAGATAAGGTTATAGCCGAGTTAAAATTAAAGATAACGGATTATTTTAATACATTGCCTGTAAGTAAGCTTCCCGTAAAGGAAAATGAGACAAATAATGAGGTCATCAAAAGAGCAAGACAAACTCTTGTCGATGAATATGTCAGTTTACTTGAAAATCAGAAGCTAACTCCTTTGAGTTTATGGTATATCAATAATTTGGATCAAGTATCTTTTTTTGAAAAGCAGATGCGTAAAAAGGTTCATTTTGTCATTAAGCCACAGTACTTATGGAGTAATATTTATGAGTTATCTCGAACACAAAATAATCAACTTTTGAAGACTTTGCAAGCTGGTTTTAAATTTATTGAAAATGAATCGTTTGATAGTACATTTCATGGACTATTTTCAGAGGTGAATCTTGATTCGGATAAATTAGGTAAAAATTATCAATCACGTAATGAAATGCTATGCTCAATAATAACAGAAATTGCCGAAAGACTTGCTGAGTTCACAAATGAAGTGGATTTGTTAGGCAATGCTTATGAGTATTTGATAGGGCAGTTTGCAGCAGGTTCCGGTAAAAAAGCCGGAGAATTTTATACACCACAGCAGATTTCTAATATCCTTTCCAGAATTGTTATATTGGATAGCCAAAAACCGGAATTAGGAAAAAGAAAATTTATTAATAATTTGTTGGATTTCGCATGTGGTTCCGGTTCATTACTTATCAATGTAAAGAAACATCTTGAACCGAATAGTATAAGCCAAATATATGGACAAGAAAAAAATATAACAACATATAACCTTGCACGAATGAATATGCTATTACATGGGTTTAAGGATTCGGAGTTTCAAATTTTTCATGGTGATTCTCTACTTAATGATTGGTCGCTGCTGAATGAAATGAATCCGGCAAAAAAGTTGGAGTGTGATGCTGTAGTAGCAAATCCTCCTTTTAGTTATCGATGGGAACCGGACGATACACTTGCTGAAGATTTTCGTTTTAAAAGTTATGGACTTGCACCAAAGTCGGCAGCTGATTTTGCATTCTTGTTACATGGGTTTCATTTTTTGAGTAAAAATGGAACCATGGCGATTATCCTACCTCATGGAGTATTGTTCCGAGGGGGTGCAGAAGAGAAGATTAGAACTAAACTTCTGAAAGATGGAAATATTGATGCGGTAATTGGATTGCCAGCTAATTTATTCTTTTCAACAGGAATACCGGTGTGCATTCTTGTATTGAAAAAATGCAAGAAACCTGATGATGTGCTATTTATCAATGCAAGTGAATATTACGAAAAAGGGAAAAGACAAAATGTCCTTTTACCAGAGCACATAGATAAAATTGTTGATGTATACCAATTCCGTAGGGAAGATGACAAGAGGTATTCACGTCGTGTATCTATGGAAGAAATTGAGAAAAACGGATACAACTTAAATATTTCTCGATATGTAAGCACAGCTCCTGAAGAAAAAATAATTGATATTGAAGAAGTGGCAAAAGAATTGAGGACAATAGAGGGTGAAATTAAAACTGCAAAAGATGCTCATAATGTATTTTTGAAAGAGCTTGGTCTTGAACAACTACCATAGGATTTATATATGAGTATAAAGATAAGGGTATGAACTTGAATATGCCAAATTTAAAAGCAAGAGAATACAGAAGGTTTGAAAGTATTAAGCATGTCAGAGAAGATGGAAGCGAGTATTGGAGTGCAAGAGAACTTGCTGCTGTACTTGATTATTCTCAGTGGAGAAACTTTCAAAAGGTCATTGATAGAGCGATGATTGCTTGTGAGAATAGCGGACATGAAATCACATACGATTTTGCTGAGGCCAGCAAAATCGTGGAAGCAGGTGCTGCAAGTAAGTCTATAAAAGATTATGAACTTACAAGATATGCTTGCTATTTGATTGTGCAAAACGGCGACCCGAGAAAAGAAGTGATTGCACTTGGACAAACCTATTTTGCCATACAAACATACCGGCAGGAAGTAGCAGACCATTTTAATCAGCTTGATGAAGACAGAAGAAGGCTCGTTGTTCGTGGAGATATTAAACAGTGGAATCAGCTTTTGGTAGAAACAGCACATGATGCAGGAGTTATCACAAACGAAGAATTTGCTATATTTCAGAATGCAGGATATATGGGATTATATGGTGGGTTAGATGTAGAAGATATACATGATAGAAAAGGCTTAACCGCAAGACAGAAGATTCTGGATTATATGGGAAGCACCGAATTGATTGCTAATTTATTCAGAATATCACAGACAGAAGAAAAGCTAAGGAAAGACAAGGTGGAAGGTGCAGAAGCGGCAACAAAGGTTCACTATTCAGTAGGAAAAGAAGTTAGAAGTGCTATTGAAAAAATTGGTGGCACTATGCCGGAAGATTTGCCTGTTCCGGAAAAAAGCATCCAGCAGATAGAAAGAGAACAAATGATGCTTCTAAAAGATAAAGCTGAAAAGGGAAAATTAATGTTGGATGAATGATGATATTCTATGGTTGTGAGATTCGATCTTTGCTTACAGAATCAATCAGATAAGATAGGTGTATTCCTTTCTGTTCATTCTTATTTTTATTTCCTGGGTTCCAAGCATATTTATCTGAGGAGGTGTTCTTTATGAACAAATGGGTAAGTGTCGTTTTATGTATCTGCGGTCTCGGATTGGGTGGTATGATGCTGACTGGTGATTCCGACGGCGGACGGGTGCTCATTGAAAATGCGCCTTATATCACGGACGGGAAGATCAATCCCAATCATGAGGGTAAGGTGGTCATTGTCGCGGGCAAGATGGTGACGGAAGAACCGGCAGCTGATGAAGAACTGGGTATTTCCTTTGATTCTCCCATACTCAAGAGGAATGTGCATGTGATGGTGGAGAAGGGAAGCGGAAGTGACATAAAGAGAAGCTGGGAAAGCATGGCAAGCTCCAATATCGCCCGAATGTATAAGAGCGCCCCGCCTGTCATCACCTTTTACGGCGTGGTGAAAGCAGGCGATTTTATTCTGGATAAGACACTTCTGAAAAAATTTGCCGCCGGTGTGAACGTAAATTCGCTTCCCCGGACAGTTTCCTATAAAGGAACTCCTCTTTACCATGAAACAGAATCCGGGATCCACTATCTTACGAATCGGGAACAAAGCCTGGTCTTCCCCCATCTGGACGGTGATTACAGAATCTCCTATACGAAGTCTTCTTTAGAAGAGAACCAGGAGAAAACTTTGGTGGGAATTCAAAAAGGGAACAGGCTTCTGGGTGAAGGAACGGTGGACGGTATCGAATTTTTCGGACAGGAGTGGAATGGTATTCTGACCAGGGAGAATATTTTAAAGAATAATGACAATTTTGATTTCATTCTTACCGTTTTAGGCTATGCGCTTTCTGTGGCGCTTATCGCAGGCGGTATATATTCTTTTAAAAAATCTTAAGTAAAAAGGAACCTTAGTGGGAAAGCTGCCCGGTATTTCATTTTTAACAGAGTGATATATTCGTTTTGGAAAGGACGGGTGCGGCTATGCTGCTTATGGGTGTGAAAGAAGAAAATGGATGGCTTTGTTCTCAATGGAATCTGACTTATGGGACAGGCTGGACAGAAATTACTAAAGCGGTGAAAACGGCGTATCCCTATTATGAGAATGTGGAAGTCCTGGTAGACAACAGAAAAGTTGATCTGCAGTCGGCGGAAGATGTGCTGTGTCTGGAAGAGGGCGGGGATATGGTTATCCGGGGGACTTCTACAGTCATCAAAGTGCCGATGATGGTCAAGTTTTATAACCAGCTGCAGAGAGTGGACGTGTGGGTGGCGTGTGCCACAGATGAGTTTAAGGAAGCGGATTATAAATCTTTCAACTTGTCTATGGGGCAGTATATGGACAGTATGGAACTTGCCATGTATTGCTGATTGGCGGGGCGCCGCAATGATGGGAAGGCAGATTTCCTTCCGTCTGTCTGAAAGGAGAATGTATGAACAGCGGCATGTATACGGAAAGGGAAGTGCAATGCCTGAAAGAAGGTATGGGTGCAGTCCGGTCGGTGTTGTCGGGGACGGATACGGAAGCGAAACGGCGCCTGCTTTTTTATCTTGACTGGTATATGGATCCCTATTACAAGCAGGATATTTCAGGCATAAAAAAAGATTTAAAGGAAATGCTGGAAAAAGTTGCTGTGTCTCCTGAAGAAGAGGATATCATTGATGAAGCCCTGCATCTCCTGGAAGGATATACGGATC
>ULKF01027220.1_pt1 | contig 9844 bp, 8 predicted proteins | sample 1951071 | NCBI WGS metagenome assembly ULKF01 (sample SAMEA4835492, study PRJEB28245) | human gut metagenome | biome: gut microbiome; material: fecal sample | place: Denmark | collected 2008
ATAAAAAATACTTTATAATTTAAATACATAAAGAAAGGAGTAATTATGAAAAGAGTAAACGCAAAACAGGCATTCCCGCAAATCGGGGGGGGGGCAATTCTGTAGCTCCTAAACCCGCATTTACTCTGGCGGAAGTATTGGTAACATTAGGAATAATCGGTGTAGTTTCGGCAATGACTGTTCCGTCTTTGATGCAAAATCATCAACGCAAAACTTATGTTGTACAGCTTCATAAGTTTTATAATCAATTATCTCAAGCTTTAGTGAGATTTCAGACAGATAAAAATGCAGTGAACTTAAAAGAAGCAGGTTTGTTGACTGATTTTAATTCTTTTTGGACTTCCTATTTTAATATTGTTAATGACTGCGGCAGTACAAGCACACCTTGTTTCCCTGAAAAAGGAAGTTACAGAATGATTAATTCTTCTTCTTCTTCTCCATACACTACTCAAAAAAGATTTATAACTCTTGCTGACGGTGTCTCAATCGGTTACGGTCTAAGTTCTGATTTCCCTATTTGTCTGGATATAGATATTAACGGCTCCAAAGGTCCGAATGTTGTTGGCAGGGACTTATTTATTATGTATATTTATAATAACGGAGTAATTGATGATTATAATAGTACAGTCGGGGGCAGTGGAGCACCATTAACTGATGAACAAAGAGAAGATGGTTTCAACCAAGGATGCTACTCATCATCTTCTGGTGCGTGGACTGGCTGCTTCGGTAAAATTCTCAATGATAACTGGGAAATGACATATTAAACAAAGTATTCTTTATTTAACCCATTTGAAACTTTTTACATAATTTGTGCCGTTGATGTCTCCATTGATGTCAACGGCAAATATTCTGTAAATATTTGTAGCGTCTTTAATATTCGGAATTCTGCTTATATCTTCCTGCAGAAGCAATTTTTCTGTTGCGTCGTTTATTCCGGGGATTGTATTAAACAAAGTATTTAAAGAAGCATTCTTTATTTTGCCGAAAACTGTTGTAATGTTTTTTGAAAGACTACCGTAAATCTTCATATCCGCAATTGATGTAAGAAGATTATATGAACCTGTCATATACATATTAAGATCGTGACCGTCAGAATAAATATTAATTTTATCGGCAGTTCCTTCGCTTATGTGAATATCTCCTGATATACTGTCAAAGTTTCCTGTTTTCAGCGGAGTAATTAAATCTATAAGGCTGTTTATAGAAAGTCCGGTGAAACCGCCTTTCAATAAATTTCCGGCTTTCAAAAGATATTCGAGCGATCCGAGTTTGGGCATTTTCCCGTCTGCAATTTTGAATGTGCCTTCGCCTGAAAGTGTTCTAAAACATTGTTCCTGAGAATCTCCTGTACAGCTTAAATTAAATTCTCCGTTAACAGAGCCGTAAACCTGACCTTTTAAATCAAATAATGCTTCTGACATAATCAATGCATTTGCTTTATTTAGATTTATGTCCAGATTTGTTTTATGGCTTTTAAGATTATGTTTAAAGTTACCGTTGACTGAGCCTTCTGCAATATCAAATTTAAAGTTTTTTGCGTTGGCAGTTCCTTCTTTATCAAGAGTAAGGTTTGCGCTGAAATTATCAGCGTTTATATTCCTAACCTTTATTTTATCAGCTTGAATATCTGCTTTATGAATTATAAGCTGTGTTATATCGAACGGAGGGATATTGCTGTTAGTTCCATAGGCAGGATTTCTGGTTGCTTCTGCTTCAATGTCCCGTAAAGTATCTGTTATCTTATTAATATTCAGATCTGCAAGTTTAACTTTTAGGTCTTGAACAGTGTAAGGCGGTATGAGTTGATTTTTTACAACAGCGTCGAGATAAACATCGTTTGTAACTACTGTTCCTTTGCTTTCTATAATTATTTTATCATTTTTGAAATCAAGATTTATATCTCTGATGGTTGAATCGAAGAACGGGATATCAATACTTGTAATATCCATTTCCCCTTTTATTTTCGGATTAACGGAAGTCCCGTTTAATATAAGGTCAGATGTAAATACTCCTTGTTTCATAAAAGGTTTGCGGAAAATTATGTTAAATATTTTTGCATCTGTAGGCGTTTGGGTTTTAACTCTGAAATTGTTAAATCCTATAATATTATCGCTTATTAAGTTAAGAGTACCCTGTGCCGTAAGCTGCGGGTTAACAAAAGGTTTGTTATTTTGAGAAGTTATAATTTTGTCATATTGGAAGTTATTAATTCTTAATCTGTCAGGAGAATAAGTCGTGTCTGCTGTTATTTTTACCGGATTTTCTGCATCTCCGATTGAAGCTCCCATATAATATAAACTTGAATTATCTGAAATATTGAACGTTGATTTTGCATTCAAATAGTCAGGTGTGCCTCTGAGAGTTGAGGTTAAAATTGCATCTCCTTTCAATTTTATCGGATAAACAGACTTGTTATTGAAAAATTGATCAAAAAATTCCTGAGTGGGTTTCGCGTTTATGTAAAGATTAAAGTTAGGATTTTTTTGAACATTTGCAATTTCCCCGTTTATAAACACGGGCATTTTCCCGAGAAGTGCATTAATTTTATTAAGACGCAGGAGATTATTTCTTAATAACATATCTCCGCTGTTTATTGTGAGCTTAAGACGTTTCGGCTTGTAAAGCAGACTTATGTCATCAAGTTTTGTATATGCATTAAGGTTATTATTTTTAATTTTTGCGGCAAGGTTTATATTTCCGTTCAGAAAATCAATATCTTTTAGCTGTTTTGCAGTTTCCGGCGGAAGAATATACTGCAGGGCATTGTCATTAATTAAATTTAAATCCAGTGAGGCTATTTTGCAGTTTCCGTTAACAACTCTTTGCGGGCTGAACATTTTTGAAATATTTAATGAAATACTGTAAGGACTGTTTTTAAAAGAACCTTTCAAAAGAGGCAGTTTAAATGTTGAATTATTAAGTTCGAAAGAACTGTTATCCACCGCAATTACGCTTTTTGATAATTTATTTGAATAAATTTTTCCTTTCAAATATATGTTATCAAAATTTATATCCTGAATACTGCCGTTATATCTTCCGTTAAAGCCGGCATTAATTGCTGCTAAATCTTTTTTGTAAGGAATTTTAGCAGCGGATGGCAAAGTGTTTAAGCCGTCGCCGAGATTAAATTTATCAGAAGCAAATTTGACATCGATGTTATTATCTTTAATCTTTCCTTCAATGTTAATTTGTGATTTATCAAGGTTTGAAGCAAGCTTAAAATCTGCATCTGTATTATTATAATTCACAATGCCTGAAGTTTTTGAAATTACTGCAGGTATGTCTTTAATCTTAATTCTGTCGGAATGCAGTTCTATTTTTCCTTTTGCGAAAAGATTTTTGTTAAAAACAATATCTTTCGGATTTTTAACTTTACCCGTGAGATTTATTGTAAGATTAGCAGGTCCGCTTGCGTATTCAATCGGTTCGATAAGTTTTTGAATGTCTGCAAGCATCGGTGATGTCTTTACTGTTTTTAACAGTGTGCCCAGATCTTGTCCGTGTGCAGAAACATCAAAATTTAATTCCCCGATAAGCGAGCAAGTTCCTTTGACTGAAACAGGTTTTCCGTTGAGTGCTGCCGATTTGGTTTGAAAAAATGTGTTCTGATTATCGAAATCGAGAGTGCCCGATCCGTTTGTTAAAAGCATATTATGAATATCCAGAAACGAAACTGCTGCATTTTTAAATCTGAACTGCCCCCATCCGTGCGGATTTTCTTTTGTTCCTATTACATGAAGATTAATTCCGCCTTTCCCTTTAATATCCATTATCGGGACAGGTCCGATATCAAAATGCAAAATTTCATGCAGCGGGTTTAATACTGTTTGTGCGGTTTTAAGATCAACATTCTCTGTACTGGTGATATTTAAATCCGCATATTTGTCATTGTAAAGATTAACAGGACCTTTTACAAAGACTGTTTCTGTCGGAGAGGTCGGGACTTTGACATCTAAATTCAGCTTGTCACCGTTAAAAGCAATTTTTATTACAGCTTTGTCAGCATTCGGAATTGGTTTTACCATGTATGCATTTGCAACAAGAATATTCCCGTATACGTCAGGAAAATCCGCTTTGCCTTTAATTTCGAGGTTTCCTGCTGCATCGCCCCAAAAACCTGTTTTCTTCAGTAGAAGAAGATTTATGTCCGGTGACAAATCAGGTTCGCCCGGAAGCAGAGAAATAATATTTTCAGCTTTTGATTTATTAACGGTAACTTTCAAATCTAAATCAGGAAGTTTTGAGTTTAATTTTGTAATTTTTCCTGATGTAAAAGCACTTATCCCTTTGCCTGATACTTTCATCTCATTTATTTCAATACCGTTTTTAATTGTGTTTATATCTGTTTTTATGGTCAGTTTATCTTTGAAATAAATTGATTCTGCTATATCGTCTTTTAAAATTCCAAGGTTATTAAGGTAAAGATTAGTTTTAATCTGTTTATGATTATCGGCAGTGGTTTCTGTTTTGGCAGTAAAATTTATTATTCCGGACAAAGATTTTATTTTGTTTTTTGAAAGAGATTTTGCATAAATTGAAAAATCAGATAAATTAAGATTTACAATATGTCCCGAAATATCGCATTGATCGTCGGAGATTTGGTTAATCGGAAGCTTCAAATCAACGTCGGCTTTTATTAAAGTCTTTCTTTCACCAACTTTCATATCGGCAATAGTTGATAAATTTAAGTGTTTATCAACGGTAAAATCCTTTACTGTCAGATATTTCCCATCAAGATTAATTTTTTTTGACTGGAGTTTGTCATCAAGGTTTACCTTGTATCCGTCAAGATAAATTGATGCATGTTTAAGTTTAAGAGGTGTTTTGGTCTGAACATCAAGCGGATATTGCCCCAGTTTAAGTTTTGCATCTTTGTCAAATACAAGATTTGCGCTAATGTTATCAGAAGAAAAATATTTTATGTCCAAGTCTTTAAGAATAAGCGGTAAAAGGCGTATATTTATGTAAGGATTTTCAATACTTAGAGCTTCAGAGTTATTATCGTTCAATATTGTAAAACTGTCTGCTTTAATCCATATGGAAGGAATTAGCCCCATTTTTAAAGACGGATTTGCAAGATTAACCTTAAAACCTGTTTCTTTGAATACTGCCTGCTCAATAAAATCAACTCTTTTAGGCAGATTTACAATTACAGGTGTCCCCCAGTAATAGGCTCCATACAAAACCGTCAATGAAAATAATGTTATTAAAATTTTAAAATTCCTGCCCATAACCTGATAAGATTATACGATTAAAATGTATAAATTTAAAGGATTTCGGGAAAATGTTACAATGTTAAACGAATGGCGGGTTGAGCGGCTGCGCTCATTCTTTAGTTAAGAGTGTGTACACTTATGCATAATCCAAATGGCGGGTGGAGCGGTTACGCTCCTAGTAATTTTCGCATAAAACCTGGAAATATGCCTGAGGATGATGACAGTTCGGACATTTTTTCGGGGCGGATTTGCCGTGATGAACATAACCGCATTCCCTGCACATCCAATATGTTTCTTTTTCTTTCGAAAATACGGTATCATTTTTGATATTTTCAAGCAGTTTTAAATATCTTTGCTCGTGATGCTTTTCTGCTTCAATTACATAATGAAAAGTATCGGCTACATCATCAAATCCTTCTTCACGTGCTGTTTTTTCGCCGTCAGCGTAAAGAAAAGACCACTCTTCTTTTTCTCCTGCTGCAGCACTTTCAAGGTTTTCTTCCGTTGTACCGAGTTCAAAAGGATATTCAGCATCAACATGTCCTCTTATATCGCCAAGATATTCATAAAATAGTTTTGCGTGCTCTTTTTCGTTATCTGCTGTCATACAAAAAATTTCTGCAATTTGTTCATAACCTTCTTCTTTTGCTTTTTTAGCAAAGTACGTATATCTGTTTCTTGCCTGAGATTCTCCTGCAAATGCATTTATTAAGTTTTGTTCTGTTTTAGTTCCTCTAAGTCTTTTATATATCATTGTCTAACCTCCGTCCAATATTTTAAAACTTTATTTAGCTTATGATATTACCCGTATTAACTATTAAAAATAGTTAATTATTACCCCTGAGCAGGATTATACATAAAGAAAAAAACTTGATAATGGATTATGTAGAAGTAGGGAATTGAATTATGAATTTATTAGATTATACTAAAAAATTATCCGAGAAAATAAAGTTTTACGATTCAATAGCGCAAAACACATTTTCGGGTATCCATACTGTAAATCCGTTTGCAAAACCGATTAATATAACGATTATTTGGGTGGAAGATGATTGCAATTACAGAGATTAATATATTCTCTTACCTGTTTGTGCGTCAAAAAAGTACAAATCTTTTGGATTTATGCTTAATTCCAAACTATTTTCGATATTATAATCAGCGGGAAGTTTGGCGGAACATTTTTTGCCGCCGATATTAAAGTAAGCTATTTTTTCGCTTCCTAAAAGTTCTGTTATTTCAATATCAACATTAAACTTTATCTCACCACCGCAAACCATTTTTTCGGGGCGTATTCCGACAATTACGTTCTCTTTTGTTTCAAACGGAAAATCCTTACAGTCAATAAAGTTCATCTGCGGCGAACCGACAAACCCTGCCACAAAAGTATTTGCCGGATTGTTATAAATTTCTTCGGGACTTGCCGCCTGCTGTATTACTCCTTTATCAAGCACTACAACCCTGTCCCCCATTGTAAGAGCTTCTGTCTGGTCGTGTGTTACATATATAAAAGTTGTTTGCAGTTTTTCATGTAATTTTTTTATTTCAGAGCGCATTTGAACACGTAATTTTGCATCTAAATTTGACAAAGGTTCGTCCATAAGAAATACTTTAGGATTTCTTACAATTGCACGTCCGAGGGCAACACGTTGTCTTTGACCTCCTGAAAGCTGTTTGGGTTTTCTGTCCAAATATTCGCCTAAATCCAAAATTTCAGCGGCTTCCTGAACTTTTTTTGCAATTGTTTCCTTATCGACTTTTCTCATTTTAAGACCGAAAGCGATATTTTCCCTTACGGTCATATGGGGATAAAGTGCGTAACTCTGGAACACAAAGGCAATATCTCTGTCTTTGGGGTGTACATCGTTAACCTTTTTATCACCTATAAATATTTCACCGCCCGTTATATCTTCAAGACCGGCAATCATTCTCAAAAGAGTTGACTTTCCGCATCCTGAAGCTCCGACAAGAACTACAAACTCTTTATCTTTAATGCTTAAATCAACGTTATCTATAACTTTTTTGGTGTCATAGATTTTAGTAACGTTTTTTAATGTAACATTACTCATTTTTACCCTCTTTACTTAATTTCCCGTTCTACAGGTAAAACTATACAGAAAGTCGACCCTTTCATTACTTCCGAATTAACCCAAACGGCACCGCCCATACGTTTAAGCATTGTGTAAGCGGTTCCGAGTGTAATAGAACGCAGAATTGTTTTCTTGTGAGCTTTATCAAGCTGTGTATAAGGTTCAAACATCCCTTCTTGTTCTGATTCGGCAAGTCCCATACCGGTATCTGTTATTGCAATTCTTACATAAGAAAAACTGTTAGCGTCATTCAGAATTTTTGCTCCGCATCTTTCAACAACATCCATTTCAGGATGGTCGACTTTAATCGTAATTGAACCGACATCAGTTAATTTTATTGATGTTTCAAGAATATTTTGTAAAATAATTTTTACGCAGTTTTCATCACTGAATACAGCTTTTTTATTAAATTCTTCAAAGTCATAGTTAACGATTAAATTTTTTGCATTTAATGCATTTTCGTTATTTTTAACAACAGCCTGTATTGTATTCGTTAAGTCAAATGTCTGGTTATCGCAGTTGAATAAAGAAGATTCTGCCTGTGCAAATTCTATGAATTTTTCCATAAAATGCAGCAGTTCTGTAGAATTTTTGTTGATAATCCTGACGTATTTATTTTGTTTTTCGTTAATTTCTCCGCCTAAGCCGTCTAAAAGAGCTTGTGAAAATCCGATTATTGATTGAATAGGCGATTTAATTTCATTTGAAAGCTTAACAAACATTACATTTTTTTCTTTATTCAGCCTTCCTGTTCTTTCGGCGATTGTAAGAACATTTGTCATAGCAGTAACATCTCTTATGGTAATAAAATACTGCTCAACATATTTTTTAGCATTCATTTCTATAAAAAATTCTTTGCCCTCTACAGTAAAAGCTCCGGTAACAACTGAATTTCTTTTTGAATGCGATTTATCTGCCAGAAACATTCCGTTTGCAACTATTTCGTCGAAGTTTAATCCTTTTAAATCTCCAGCTTTGCTTTCAAAAATAATAGCGGCTTTATCGTTAGCCCAAACTATCCTGCCGTCCAAATCCACCACGAATACCGCATCCGGCAGATTTCTTATTACTTCTTTGGGATTTATGTTACTAAATAAATTAGTAAAATTCATAGTTGCAATACTTTCCTTAATGTTGTATAGTTTATATAACGTTTATATACTAAAATCATCTACGCTGTACTTTAAATATATCATAAACAGTCTGTAAAGAAAGATTATATATTAATTTTTGTAATTTTTTTTTTACAAACTAGCAAAAAATTTTATTTTGATGTTTTAAAGCATAAAACGAGAATATAGAGTTATACAAAAAACAGTTGCGGCAAAGTGCTGTAACCCCGAAAAAGAAAAGAGGATGTGACTATGAACGAAATTCCAAAAAACGCGCAAGGTCCAAGCATTCCACAACAGGCACAAGCTCAGGTTCAAAAAGCAGAACAGGTTAAAACCGAAGCTGCTCAAGATACACAAACAGCTCAGCAGCCTGAAGTTCAGACAAAAGAGATTAAAGACATTCCCGACAACCCCGCTGACCGCTCTGCTGTAAAAGTGGACAATCTCGAAAATGATATCAAAGTTTTTGCTGCTAACCCCGAATTGGCTAAACAAGCACTTGATGTTGCAGAATTGGCGGAGAAGAAATATGCAGAAGCAGGTGTCGAACATCCTGAACTTAAAGCTCTTGCCATCGGTAAAGCTTTTGTTGAAGAATTTCAAAAATAAAATTACCTCAATTCGTCATTGCATTTTTTGCAATGACGACGAAATACACGAGAATTTTTTTATTCGTTGTCATTAGTTTTCAAATAATCGACAACTGCTTTCAGCCCCAATTTATAACTGTTTGTGCCAAACCCTGATATTTGCCCGATGCATACGGGGGCAAGATAAGAATGATGTCTGAATTCTTCTCTTTTATAAATGTTTGTCATGTGCACTTCAACTGCAGGAAGGTCTACAGAAGTAATTGCATCTCTAATGGCAACGCTGGTGTGAGTGTAGGCTCCAGCATTTATTACAATGCCGTCAAAATTGTCTTTTGATGAGTGAATTTTCTCTACAATCTCGCCTTCAAAGTTGCTCGCGAATGTTTCTATGTCAATTCCGAGTTCAAATGAGAAGGCATATAATTCTTTTTCTAAATCTTTTAATGTCATGGTTCCGTACTTTTCAGTTTCCCGTAACCCGAGCATATTCATATTTACGCCGTTTATTACAAGTATTTTCATGCTTTTTTCCTCTAAACACTATTATAGTATAAAATCAAGGAATTGTAAATTTTTATTAACTTTTTAATTTCATGTGTAACAAAAAAAGCATGCTTGCATTATCATGCATGTACAACTATCCCCAAATCTCCTCCCAAGATTATTGTTCAAAAGTCACGCAAAAATGTGTGGCTTTTCTTTTTACCTTGACTTATGTAAATAAATAGCTACAATATATATTGTAAGACATTTACGGGGATTTATAATGAGACTTATAGAGAAGCTTAAAGAGTATGAAAATCAATACATGTTTATCAAATGGGCTACAGGCGGTG
>ULKF01022695.1_pt1 | contig 9123 bp, 9 predicted proteins | sample 1951071 | NCBI WGS metagenome assembly ULKF01 (sample SAMEA4835492, study PRJEB28245) | human gut metagenome | biome: gut microbiome; material: fecal sample | place: Denmark | collected 2008
ACTTATGGTGCCTGTTTCAGACTTGGTGGGCATATCACGCCAGACTGCTGTACTTGCTTTCCAGCTTGGAGATGGATTCTCAAATTCAGTGCTTCCAATGTCATCGTCACTCATGGGATATCTTGCAGTTTCAAAGATTCCTTACAGTAAATGGCTCAAATTCATGCTCCCATTGTTTGGAATCTGGACGGCACTCGGCTGTCTGTTTATGCTTGGCGCACTTATGATCGGATACTAATATAGAGATGGTTCATACTATTCGGAGGTGTGATTAAATTATGTCGCAGGATTTGAAAAAGCTTCTAGGTGAAGTGATAGAAATGCATAGGGCAGAATTATGTAAAATGGCAGATTTAATATATGATTTTGCAGAAAAAAGCGCAGAGGAATACAAGTCAATGGAACTGCTGACCGACTATCTGCAAAATGAGGGATTCACTGTTGAGCGAGGAATAGCGCTTGATACTGCTTTTAGGGCAACATGGGATAACTGCAGGGCGTCAGTAGATGATGAGGGAAAAAATACAGCACCTGTGCTTGGAATACTCGTAGAGTACGATGCACTTGAAGATATTGGACATGCGTGCGGACATCACATGCAGGGACCGGCAGGAATCGGAGCTGCAATTGCGATAAAAGATGTGATGAAGGACTATCCGTTTAAGCTTGTGATATATGGCACACCGGCAGAAGAAACACTGGGCGGTAAGATAATTATGCTTGATGCTGGTTACATGAAGGAGCTTGATCTTGCACTCATGTCACATGGTTCGCCAAATACATCAGTTGATGAGAAATGCATGGCATTGGAGAATTTTGTTGTCACGTTTCACGGAGTAAAGAGTCATGCGGCTATCAGTCCGGACGAGGGCAGAAGTGCACTGGATGCAGCACTTTTATCATTTCATGCTATCGAGATGCTTCGTGAGCATGTGAAGGACGATACACGAATGCACTATACTATAAGAAATGCCGGAGGACCGCCAAACGTAGTTCCGGATTTGACCGTTGCTGAATATACACTTCGCTCATACAGCACAAGCTATCTTAACACGGTAGTTGAGAGATTTTACAATATTTTAAAGGGTGCGGCACTTATGACAGACACGACCTACGATATACAAAGAGACCTGCCTTTTAAGAGCAAGATAGTCTGCCACAGTGTAAATGACCTCCTTATGAAAAATGCTGCATATGAAAAAGCACCTTCCATAGCGGCACCGCGAAAAAAGACAGGCTCTACAGATTTTGGAAATGTGCTATATGAGATTCCGGGTTCCTGCATCAGGATTGCATTTACAAAGCCTGATGCACAGCCACATTCACAGGAATATCTGGAGGCCGGAAAGACTGACAAGGCGCATGATGCAATATGCTATGCCGCAAAAATTATGGCAGATACATTTTGTGATGTAATCACAACTCCAGGGCTTTTGACACAGATAAAAGAAGAGTTTTATGCTGCAAAGCAGAAGGAATAAAGAAATAGGTCATAGAACTTGATATTGAAAGCAATTCATTTGTGTGCTAATATAAATATATTCGCTGTTTGACGCAAAACAGCTATATATCAGGAGGAATACAATGAAAAAACTGATTAATTTGATATCAGAGGAAGTGACAAAGGCATTCGTCAGTGCAGGATATGACGAGAAGTACGGAAAGGTTACACTTTCAAACAGACCGGACCTTTGTGAGTTCCAGTGTAACGGAGCAATGGCAGCGGCAAAAGAGTATAAGTGTGCACCATTTATGATCTCGGACAAGGTAGCGGAGCTCCTTGAGTCAGATGAGATGTTTGAGTCAGTAGAATCAGTAAAGCCGGGATTTCTTAATATCAAAATGGATACCGCTTTTCTGGCAAAATATATGAACGATATGAAGGATGACGAGGGCAGATACGGCTTGGAGAAGGCCAAAAAGCCACTAACTATAGTAGTGGATTACGGCGGACCAAACGTCGCAAAGCCTCTTCATGTAGGACACCTTCGTTCAGCAGTAATCGGAGAGAGCGTTAAGCGTATCGCAAAGTTCATGGGACACAATGTGATTGGTGATGTGCATCTCGGTGACTGGGGACTTCAGATGGGACTTATCATCACAGAGCTTCGCGAGAGAAAGCCTGACCTCGTTTATTTTGATGAGAGCTATACAGGAGAGTACCCGAAGGAGGCACCGTTTACCATATCTGAGCTTGAGGATATATATCCGACAGCCAGTGGTAAGTCAAAATCAGATGAGAGCTTCAAGGAGGCAGCTCTTCTTGCCACAAAAGAGCTTCAGGGAGGCAGGAGAGGCTATCAGGCACTGCTTTCACATATCATGAATGTCTCTGTAACAGATCTTAAGAGAAATTATGAGAATCTGAATGTTCATTTTGAGCTGTGGAAGGGAGAGTCGGATGCACAGCCATATGTACCTGGGATGGTTGAAATGATGAAGGAAAAGGGTTTTGCACATATGAGTGAGGGCGCTTTGGTTGTGGATGTGAAGGAAGATACAGATACAAAGGAGATTCCGCCATGTATCATCCTAAAGTCTGACGGAGCTTCACTTTACAGCACTACAGACCTTGCAACACTTGTTATGCGTATGAAGGAGAACAACCCTGACCGTGTGATTTATCTGGCAGACGCACGTCAGTCAATGCACTTTATCCAGGTGTTCCGCTGCGCAAGAAAGACAGGCATAGTACCTGATACTACAGAGCTTGTACATATCGGCTTTGGAACCATGAACGGTAAGGACGGCAAGCCTTTCAAGACAAGAGACGGTGGAGTAATGCGTCTTGAGTACCTCCTCAAGGAAATTGACGATGAGATGCTCAATAAGATTAAGGAAAACCAGAAGGAAAAAGAGAATCTGAATATAGACGAGGCGGAGGCTGAGCAGACAGCCAAAACTGTTGCGCTTGCAGCAGTCAAGTATGGTGATTTGTCTAATCAGGCGAGCAAGGATTACATCTTTGATATCGACAGATTCACATCCTTTGAGGGTAACACAGGTCCATATATCCTTTATACAATCGTGCGTATCAAGTCAATCCTCTCAAAGTATGAGGCAAAAGGTGGCGACATCAGCGCACTGAAGGATGCAATCATGCCGGCAGTCAATGCAGGACAGAAGAATCTCATGCTCTCTCTGGCAAAGTTCAATGCTACAATTGAGAGTGCATACGAGGAGTCTGCACCACACAAGATATGTGCATACATCTACGAGCTTGCCAACGCATTCAACGGCTTCTACCATGACACAAAGATTCTTTCTGAGGAGAATGAAGAGCTTAAGAAGTCATATATTTCGCTGCTTGTGCTCACAAAGGAGATACTTGAGGCTTGTATCGATATGCTTGGATTCTCAGCTCCTGACAGGATGTAAAAAATAATAATTTTCACGTTCTAAAATAATTGGACATGTAATATAAATAGGACATAGATGATTTATCAGAATCGTCTGTGTCCTTTTTTAATTTGAATAACTGTCGGTGGCGATAAGGAGTGAAAAATATGGATATAATTGATTATCTGCCACAAAAGATGAAGGCTGAGGCAGAAGCGTACATGCCGTGTGGTCTGGAGGAAATCAGGGTGCGCGCCGGAAAGCAGGTGCAGTATATGTTTGCGGGAGGATGTAGAGCCGGAGTGTATATCTCACATAGCGATATTGAGGAGATGATAAATTATCTGAGCGGATATTCATTCCACGCGATAGCACCGCAGCTTGCAGCAGGCTATTTTACAGTGGAGGGAGGTCATCGTGTGGGAATTGCAGGGCAGATGGGCTGCGATGGAGGAAAGATTACAGCAGTCAGTGAGATAGCGTCCTTAAATATCAGAATTGCCCATCAGATAAGGGACGTTGCAATGCCACTGATGCCTTATATCCGGGATGAAAACAGCATTTACAATACATTGGTTATATCACGGCCGGGAGAAGGAAAAACAACATTTTTAAGAGACTGCATAAGGATACTTTCAGATGGCTGTGACGGAAAAAACGCTCTTAAGGTGTCGGTGGTCGATGAGCGTTCGGAGATAGCAGCGTGCTACTTGGGAGTGGCTCAAAACGATATAGGCAATTCCAGTGATGTGCTGGATAACTGTCCGAAGTCACTTGGCATGAGGATGCTTTTGCGCTCTATGTCACCGGATGTGATTGCAGTGGATGAGCTGGGAGGTGAAAGCGATATCGAGGCACTAAACCAGCTTGTGAGTTGCGGAATAAGGATACTTGGCAGTGTACATGGCACCAATGCGGATGATCTGCGAAGAAAAATGCTGCCACATGCCATAGAACGGTTTGTGTTTATAGACCATGATGAAAAAGGGGTGAGGCGTTATAGCATTTATGATGAAGCTTACAGGCTTTTGTATAGTACTGTTTGCGGTATTGGGGCTGATAAACGATTACAGCAAAAGAAAAAAGGCAGATATAGCGATGCTGTATGATTTTATGCTTTTGCTTGAAAAGGGGGCATTTTATCTGGCAGGAGAAAGAATGAAAGCACCACAGTTTTTTAACAGCATAAGAGGAAAGAGCGAGGTGTTTAATGAGGGATGCAAAAGAATGGGAGAAGTGCTTTCAAACAGGAGCTGTAAAAGCGGGGATGAGGGCTGGAAGGCTGTGTGGGAGAAGGTGCTTTGTGGCAGGGTATCTGATGAAAAAATAAAGAAAATGATAGTTGAAATGGGAGGTGCGTTCTTTGAAAAAAATGCAGCTGCGATGGAGCAGCGGCTTAAGGAATGTGCTTTGGACATACATAAACAGATAGATTTTTACAGGAAAGATTATGTTGAAAAAATGAAGGTGATTTGTCCTGTGGGTATTTTGGGAGGGGTTATGATATCAATAATGCTTATATAAAAATGTTTGTATAAAAATGTGGTAATCCGATTAAACATATTGTTGTATGCGATGAAAGGACTTGATGATGGAGATTTCGATTATTTTTAAGATAGCAGCACTTGGAATAGTGATTACGGTGCTCGGACAGGTCTTAAAACACAGTGGAAGGGAGGAAATGACTTTCCTGCTTAGTCTGGCCGGGCTTGTTATTGTATTGTTCTGGATTGTGCCATATATAAGTGAGCTGTTTAAGGCAATGCAGGATATGTTTTCTTTGTAATATGTTGAAGATTGGGATAATAGGAATTGCGGCAGTATTTTTTGCAGTGCTTTTAAAGCGTGACAGGCCTGAGCTTTCAATGCTTCTTTCAGTGGCCTGCGGCACTATAATTTTTGCTTTTGCATTGGAGCGGCTCGGCACAACAATTGAGTTTTTTAAAGGACTTCTTTCAAAGCTTCCTGTGGAACCGGAATTTTTTGTCACTATGGTAAAGATGCTTGGGATTGCATATATTGCGGAGTTTTCATCCTCAATCTGTAAGGACTGCGGTCATAGCGCAATTGCATCGCAGATAGAGCTTTTTGCGAAGGGAGCAATTGTTGTGATGTCAATTCCGGTGATGTCTTGTCTGATAGAGCTGATTGGAGAGCTGTTTTGATTTGTAAAAAATATATTTTGATAATAATCATATTGGCTGGGGGGTTTTTGCCGCAGTGTTTTGTGTATGCGTCGGACACCGAAATTACAGATAAAATTGAGCAGCAGATGCTTGAAAAAATAGATATGTCGGAGATTGAAAAATATTCAAAGGATTATCTGCCGGACAGACTATCGTTTTCGGATATAGTGGATGCAATTCTGGCAGGAGATCAAAAGGCCGGTGAAAAAATCTGTGAGTATATTTATGAGCTGTTTTTTTATGAGATAGAGGCGGTGAAGCCTGTTATTATAAATGTGCTGTGCTATACGATACTTTTTATGGTGTTTTCAAGGCTTATTTTCTGGCGGCAGGATTATGTATACAATGTAAGCTTTCTGTTTATGTATGCATCGGTTATATCAATGCTTATGGCATCTTTTTTTGTGTTGTCTGATGTGGCAAAGGGCTGTATTGATGTGCTTTTGACTTATCTTACAGCGCTTGTGCCGGCATATGCGACAGTACTTCTTGCGTCAGGAAAAGGATTTTCGGCATCAGGCTTTTACATGCTGGCATTTGTGCTCATTTATGTAGTGGAGTGGCTTATAAAGCTGGTGCTCATACCGGGAATTCATCTGTTTCTGGTGCTTGAGGTGCTCAATCACGTATCAAGTGAAAAGAAGCTTGAAAAGCTTGCAGAGTTTATTGAATCAGCAGTTACAAAAATAATGAAGGCATCCATAAAGATAGTAGCGGGCATAGGCATAGTCCAGGCCATGATTGCTCCCGCAAAGGACAAAATATCGGAAAGCCTTATCTTAAAAAGTTTTCAGGCTATACCGGGTGTGGGGAGGCTTGGGCAGGGTGCAGGTGAAATTATGCTTGGCTGTGCGATGCTCATAAAAAACAGTGTTGGTATGGCGGCGATTATCGTGCTTTTTTTCATTGTGCTGACCCCGCTTGTAAAAACACTGATCTTTTCGCTGATGTACAGACTGCTTTCCGCTGCGTTGCAGCCGGTTTCAGACAACAGGATTGTGGAGGGCATAGAAGCCGTTGCCAGGGCAGGAAATCTGTATTATATCGTGATAAGAGATGCATCTATATTGTTTTTTATAGTGATTGCGATAGTATGTGCATCTACAAGCTTTATGGGAGGTTGATAGGGCATGAAGAGTTATTTGTATCTGGCATTTTTTTTCATGGTAATGACATATTTAACGCCAAAGGAGCAGTACAGGAGGTACTTTAGGTTTATGCTAGGGGTGTTTTTGGCGGTCATTATTCTAAAGCCTCTTGCGGCAGGGTATGAATATGATATGAGATTTGCTGAGCTTACAAAGAAAATAGAGGGGATTTCGTATGAATATGACGCGGATACGACAGATTTGTTTACGGCTTTCGAAGCTGAAGAAAACTGACTACATAGTGATTTTACTTGTTGGAGTACTGCTTCTTATTGTGGTGCTTCCGGTAAAAGAGGATAAAAAGGCCTGTAGTAATTCACAAAAGAAAGCTAAAGCTAAGTCAGTAAGTGAAAGCACCTGCGATGATGAAGAATATGAGAAGCTGCTTGAAAAAAAGCTTGAGGGTATTCTTGAAAGGATGGACGGTGTGGGTGAGGTATCTGTGATGATTACGCTGTCAGACGATGGCACAAGGATAGTGGATAAGGATACTAAGGAGACCTCGGAGAGCATTGAAAAGACTACGGTCATATACGATGACGAGGATGCAAGCGTACCTTATGTCACAAGCACGGACAAACCGACTGTTTCAGGAGTGCTTGTGGTAGCGCAGGGCGGAGGAAACCCACAGGTAAACAACGATATTTCTAATGCGGTTTCTGCATTATTTGATGTGCCCATGCATAAAATAAAAATAGCAAAAATGATATCCAGGGAGGAATAAAAGTGAAGAAAGGCAGCCATAAAAATCAGATAATTATTACGACACTTGCACTTCTTTTGGCAGTTGTCGGTTACATAAGCTACGATAACAGGGATACCTTTATGAATGCAAAGGATGTGCTTTCCACTGAAATCGAAGCTGTAAATGGAAAGGCAGATACAAAGGAGTCTAAGGAATGTGAGGATACACAGGTATCAGATGAGGTTGCGCTTGAGACAGACTCGACAGAGGAAATATTAAATGCCGGCGAAACGGTACTGACAAGTGCATCCACAGAGAGCGAGGAGTGTGTGGCACAGGTGAAGCTGGGACGCGAGCAGGTGCGCTCAAAGAACAAGGAGGCCCTGCAGAAGATTATCGATGATGCAGGAGTGTCAGAGGCAGAGAAGAAGAGTGCGGTCGATGCCATGGTGAAGCTGACAGAAAATGCACAGATGGAGGAGGATGCCCAGATGATGCTGGAGGCAAAGGGCTTTAAGAATGCTGTGGTAAGTCTCAGTGATGAATGCTGTGATGTGATTGTGGGAAAGGAAGATGTGACTGATGAAAAGAGAGCTCAGATAGAGGACATTATCAAGCGCAAGACAAATATCGGGGCATCAAATATTGTCATATCGACGATGGACTGATACATAAATTTTTAGTGTCTTGAAATGGAAACCGTTTTAAGCTATACTATACTCTGATTTTGTTTGGAGGAAATATCAGTGGATAACTTAAGACAGGAAATAGAAAAAAGAAGAACATTTGCAATAATTTCCCATCCGGATGCAGGAAAGACTACTCTGACAGAGAAGTTTCTTTTGTACGGAGGGGCAATAAACCAGGCCGGTTCGGTAAAGGGAAAGGCTACGGCAAAGCATGCTGTTTCAGACTGGATGGAAATAGAAAAGCAGAGAGGTATTTCGGTTACTTCATCTGTATTACAGTTTAATTATGACGGATATTGCATCAATATCCTTGATACACCGGGACACCAGGATTTCTCAGAGGACACATACCGTACACTCATGGCAGCCGATTCGGCCGTCATGGTAATTGATGCGAGCAAGGGTGTTGAGGCACAGACCAGAAAGCTCTTTAAGGTCTGTGTCATGAGACATATCCCGATTTTTACATTCATAAACAAGATGGACCGTGATGCCAACGATACGTTTGAGCTTCTCGATGACATCGAAAAAGAGCTGGGCATCGCGACATGTCCTATCAACTGGCCGATAGGCTCAGGAAAGCAGTTTAAGGGTGTGTATGACAGAAACAGCAAGGAGGTCATGACCTTTGCAGATACCTTAAAGGGTACAAAAGAGGGCTCGGAGAAGATTATTCATATAGATGATCCGGCTCTTTCCGATGAGATCGGAGAGGAATTTAAAAGTCAGCTCATGGATGAGATTGAGCTGTTGGATGGTGCCAGTGCCGATTTTGATATGGAGCTTGTCACAAAGGGAGAGCTTTCACCTGTATTTTTCGGCTCTGCTCTTACAAACTTTGGTGTTGAGACATTTTTACAGCATTTCCTTAAGATGACATATGCACCGACAGCAAGACAATCTGACATCGGAATGATTGATCCTTTTTCAGAGGATTTTTCTGCATTTGTATTCAAAATTCAGGCCAACATGAATAAAAACCACAGGGACAGAATAGCATTTATGCGAATCTGCTCCGGACAGTTTACAGCCGGCATGGAGGTATACCATGTGCAGGGAGGCAAGAGCCTAAAGCT
>ULKF01004446.1_pt1 | contig 9072 bp, 7 predicted proteins | sample 1951071 | NCBI WGS metagenome assembly ULKF01 (sample SAMEA4835492, study PRJEB28245) | human gut metagenome | biome: gut microbiome; material: fecal sample | place: Denmark | collected 2008
ACGAACAGGAGGAAAATGCAGATGAAGAATAAACTGAAAAAGACCATGACTGCCCTTTGTGCCGCCCTTATCCTTATGGGCGGTTTTTCTGTCCCTGCCTATGCACAGGGCGCAGCCACAGAGCCGCCCGCCGGGGACGCGACCAACGACAGTAATGTAGTTGTGGAGGAAAAAGAGGAAACGCCGCCCCTTACCCCAAAGGGAAACGCTACACTGGTTGACGATTACGGCGGCAATAAGCAACTTATCACTGTTACCACCAAAGGCGGCAACTATTTCTATATCCTCATTGACCGCGCCGCCGAGGGCGAACAGACCGTACATTTCCTAAATCAAGTGGACGAAGCCGACCTTATGGCACTGACCGAAAACGGCGAAGCTGCCAAAAAGCCGGAAATCTGTAACTGTACGGAAAAATGCGAAGTCGGAAAGGTAAACACGTCCTGCCCGGTATGTGTTACCAGTATGACAGGCTGCACAGGCAAAGAACCTACCCCAACACCAACGGAGCAGCCGGAAGAACTGAAAGAAAAAGGCGGCAATCCCGGTGTGGTGCTTGCCTTAGTCCTCTTTGCCCTGCTTGGTGGCGGCGCAGCGTTCTACTACTTTAAGTTTCTAAAGCCGAAGCAGAATGTAAAGGGCGATACCGACCTTGAAGATTTTGAATTTGAGGACTACGACGAGGACGAGCCGGAAGCAGATACCGGGGAAACTCCCGAAGATGAAGAAACGGAGGAAGAAACCCTATGACCCTGTTTACCAACAATCCCTTTGAAAAGATGATGATACAGAAACCGAACGGGCGGCGTGATAATGCGCCGCCTGTTCCTTATCCCCCTGCTTGTGCTTCCTGCCCTTACAAGGGACAGTCCCCTTGTGTGGGGTACTGTCTGAAACAGGTACAGGAGAAAAAGAAAACCGAGCCGGAACGCTGAAAGGAGGAACTTATATTTGATTTTAGTTATCGCAGAAAAGCCCAGTGTGGCACAGACAATCGCTGCCGTACTGGGGGCAAAGGAAAAGAAAGACGGATTTCTCACAGGAAGCGGCTATATCGTTTCTTGGTGCGTGGGACATTTGGTAGGGCTTGCGGAAGCTGCCACCTACGGGGAACAATATAAAAAGTGGAGCTATGACAGCTTACCGATTTTGCCGCAGGAATGGAAGTACACCGTTGCTTCTGACAAGGAAAAGCAATTCAAAACCCTAAAAGAGCTTATGCACCGGGCAGACGTTTCCGAAGTCGTCAATGCCTGCGACGCGGGGCGCGAGGGCGAACTCATTTTCCGCTTTGTCTATGAAATGGCGGGCTGCAAGAAACCTATGCGCCGCCTTTGGATTTCTTCTATGGAGGACAGCGCAATCAAAGAGGGCTTTTCCCGTCTGAAGAACGGCGAGGAATACGACGCGCTCTTTGCTTCCGCATTGTGCAGGGCAAAGGCTGACTGGTTAATCGGTATCAATGCCACCCGCCTTTTCTCTGTCCTTTACAATCATACCTTGAACGTGGGACGCGTACAGACCCCGACCTTAAAAATGCTTGTTGACCGGGACGCAGCGATTACCACATTTAAGAAAGAAAAATACTACCATGTGCGCCTTGTCTTATCCGGCGCGGAAGCTGCAAGCGAAAAACTATCTGACCGTTCCGAAGCTGACAAGCTGAAAGCTGCTTGCGAAGTGTCAAAAGCAGTCTGTGCTTCCCTTGTGAAAGAGAAAAAGACCGCAGCCCCGCCGAAGCTCTTTGACCTTACTTCTTTACAGAGGGAAGCAAACCGCCTGTTCGGTTATACCGCAAAGCAGACCCTTGACCTCGCACAATCTCTGTATGAAAAAAGACTTCTTACTTATCCGAGAACAGACAGCGCATTTCTGACCGACGACATGAGCGACACAGCGGCGGGCATTATCAAGCTGCTTTGTGGGAAATTTTCTTTTATGGCGGGAAAAGACTTCACGCCGGAGCTTGGAAAGGTGCTGAACAGTAAAAAGGTATCAGACCACCATGCCATTATCCCGACTATGGAGCTTGCAAAGACCGACCTTGCCACGCTGCCGGAAAGCGAAAGGAATATCCTTACCCTTGCCGGGGCGCGTCTGCTCATGGCGACCGCTGCACCGCATACCTTTGAAGCGGTTACAGCAGTTTTTGAATGTGCCGGACAGTCTTTTATCGCAAGGGGAAAAACGGTGCTGTCCGACGGGTGGAAAGAGATTGACCGAAGATACAGGGCAGCCTTAAAGAACAAGCCCGAAACGGACGACGCAGACAGTGACACAGAAAAGACCCTGCCGCCATTTACCGAGGGACAGACCTTTGAAAATCCGACGGCAAAGGTAACGGAGCATGACACAACACCGCCAAAACCTCACAACGAAGCGTCGCTGCTCTCTGCTATGGAGCGCGCCGGAAGTGAGGACACCGACCCGGACGCAGAACGCAAAGGGCTTGGAACTCCCGCCACCCGCGCCGCCGTCATTGAAAAACTGGTAAAGGGCGGCTTTGTGGAGCGAAAAGGCAAGCAGCTACTTCCCACAAAGGACGGTATCAATCTTGTGTGTGTCCTGCCGGACACCTTGACAAGCCCGCAGCTTACCGCAGAATGGGAAAACAATCTGACGCAGATTGCCAAAGGCAAGGCAGACCCCGCCGCATTTATGGAGGGTATCGAGGATATGGCGCGGGAACTGGTAAAGACCTATCCGTTTCTTTCTGATGATAAAGCGCAGATGTTCAAGCCGGAACGGGAAGCGTTGGGAAGCTGCCCCCGCTGCGGTTCTCCTGTCTATGAGGGAAAGAAAAACTACTATTGCAGCAATAAGGAATGTAGCTTTACCATGTGGAAAAATGACCGTTTCTTTGAAGAACGAAAAGTAACCTTTACCCCCAAAATTGCCGCTGCACTCTTACAATCCGGCAAAGTAAATGTGAAAAAGCTCTATTCCCCAAAGACGGGCAAAACCTACGACGGAACTATCGTATTGGCTGATACAGGCGGGAAATATGTCAACTACCGCATTGAACTGTCGAAGAAGAAATAACTGAATAGCAAGCATAGGAAAAGAGTACCCTTTTCCGTAAAATCCCTGCTTTCTCTACCGAGAACGGCGGGGATTTTTGCTTGTTGGGAAGTTTCCCAAACCCTCTGTTTTATGGAGGGTTTTACCCTCTGAAACCGAAGAAAGGAGGTTACACATGGCAAGTTTACGGGACACCGTAAAGGACTATCAAGAAGAATTAAGGGACGGTATCGCTTGGGTGGCGTTTTGGAAAACGGGACGTTCTTGGAACGCCGAATATTTCCACCTTGAAATGAGCGACTACATTTACCCGGAGGACAGAAGCCGCATGGAAGAAATCAAACAGGCTGACCCTGCCGCCGTTGTGGTAAACGGCTATTATTCCGGCTATCTTGGCGAGGATATGAACCTTGACGACCTGACCGCCGGGGTGCGCCGCCACTACGAAAACGGATATAGCAATATCGGGGAATTTATCGAAGCCCACGACGACAGGCTGCCGCCGGAGCTTATCGAGGAAGCAAGAGCCGCCGCCCACGCTGCGGGGCTTCCTTTCTCTGAAAAAGCCTACCGGGACGGCGAAGAACCCGACCCCTATATTTTTGACGGGAGCATGAGCATGGAGGACTACGAACTTATGCACCGTATGATTGAAAACGAAAGGAGCGAACGCATGGTAGAAACGATTTTAAGCGGGTATCTTTCTAATCTTGGAAAGTACACCGAGGGCAGACCTGCGGGCGAATGGGTATCATTCCCCACGACTGCCGAGCATTTGAAAGAAGTCTTTGACCGTATCGGGATAGACGGCAAAAACTACGGGGAGCTGCATATCACAGAATACCAGTCCTCTATTGCAGGACTGGCAGGAAAATTGACCGAGCTTGAAAGCCTTGACGAACTGAACTATTTGAGCGAACTTTTGAAAATGCAGTTTGACGACGACCGGGAAAAATTTGTTGCAGCTATGGAATACGGCGACCATACAAGGGACTTGCAGGATATTATCAACCTTGCACAAAACCTTGATTGTTACTGGCTTTACCCGTCCGTACAGAGTGAGGAAGATTACGGGCATTATCTGATTGAAGAACTGGACGAGTTGGAGCTGCCCGAAGAAGCAAAAAAATATTTCATGTATGAGGAATACGGGCGGGACGCTGCTATCAATGACGGGGGCAGCTTTACCGAGCAGGGCTATATCTACAATAACCGCAACACCTTTACACAGTGGTACGACGGGCGCGACGTGCCGGAGGAATACCGGGTAACGCCGCAGCCGCCAGTACAGGAAAAGGAACAGGCAGACCTTGACGCTTCCGCAGCCATACAAACCGCCGCCACAGAGCAGCCCCCGGTTCTCCCGATTATCCTATCTTCTGAAAAGCCCGCCGATAAAATGAAAGAGATTACCGACCGACTGGAACAGGGAATTTTAGGACTGTATGAAAGCGACCGTTACGCCGATTATCTGCGTACCATGTCAAAATTCCATGATTACAGCCTTAACAATACAATCCTTATCGCCATGCAGGGCGGCAATCTTGTGAAAGGCTATAAACAATGGGAAAAGGAATTTGACCGCCATGTAAAGCCCGGAGAAAAAGCTATCAAGATACTTGCACCGTCCCCGTTTACCGTCAAGAAGCAGGTGGAAAAAATCGACCCGGACACCCAAAAGCCTGTTTTCGATAAGGACGGAAAACCTGTTACCGAAGAAAAAGAAATCAAGATACCCGCTTTTCGTGTAGTATCTGTCTTTGATATTTCACAGACCGAGGGAAAAGAACTTCCTGCCCTTACCTATGAGCTTACGGGCAACGTGGAACAATACAAGGATTTTTTCGCTGCCCTTGAAAAGACTTCCCCGTTTGCTATGGGATTTGAAGCACTAAGCGGCGGCGTAAAAGGACGCTGCAATTATGAGGAAAAGCGTATCTTCATCAACGAGGGCATGGACGAATTGCAGAATATCAAGACCGCAATCCATGAAATCGCCCACGCCACGCTGCATGATACCGCCCTTGCCATGCCGGAACGCCCCGACCGCCGCACCCGCGAGGTACAGGCGGAAAGCGTCGCCTATGCGGTCTGCCAACATTACGGGCTTGATACGTCGGACTATTCTTTTGGGTATATCGCCGGGTGGAGCAGCGGAAAAGAACTTGCAGAACTGAAAGGCTCTCTTGAAACAATCCGCAGCACCGCCGCAAATCTGATTGATACCATAGACGGACATTTTGCAGAAATCCAAAAGGCACAGGATAAGGAACAGACCACCGAACAGGCACAGCCCGCACAGGAAGCCGCCAAACAGCCCGAAACAAAAGCAGCCGCGCCGGAGCTTCCCGAAGAAACAGCCCCGGTACAGGAAAAAGAAGCACAGCCGGAACAGGCTGCACCCGCCGCCCCTTATTATACTATCAATGAAGCTGCCGCCAAACGTGCAAAGGATATGAACAGTTTTTCCGATTATAAGCAAGGCAGCGCGACGGCTGAATACAGGCACTATGTAGATGAAGCCGTACAACTTGCAGAAAGGCAGAAACAGCGGGTAGACCCGATGTACCATGAGAAAATCGACAGCCTGCTTGACACCTATGCCCGGAAACTGGCGGCGAACATGAATAAAGGCTATGAGATTGACGCGCGTGTTCCCTCTATCCTGATTGCGGGCGGCTCTAACTTCCCCACAAGGAAGAAAGAAAAGCAGAACGCAGCCCGCGACAGCAATTACCGGGAATGGCAGGACATACAAGGGCTTCTTGATAAAATCCGCAGTACCGGCATGGGCGGTATCAGCGCAGACGACCCGCAGGCAGTACAGAAGTTAGAAAAGAAACTGGAAAGCCTTGAAAAATCACAGGAAACCATGAAAGCCGTAAACGCCTACTACCGCAAGCATAAGACCCTTGACGGCTGCCCGCATTTACCGCCGGAGGAACTGGAAAAATTGAAAGCAGACATGGCGAGCAGTTGGCATTTGGAGGACAAGCCCTTTGCGACTTGGGCGTTATCCAACAACAGCGCAGAAATCCGGCGCGTGAAAGACCGTATCAAATCCCTTTCACAGCAAAAAGAAATCGGTTTTGTAGGTTGGGAATTTGACGGCGGCAAGGTGGAAGCAAACACCGAAGCGAACCGACTGCAAATCTTCTTTGAGGATAAGCCGGACGAAGCCACGCGGGAAGCCTTAAAAAGTAATGGCTTCCGTTGGTCGCCAAAAGCCGGGGCATGGCAGCGGCAGCTTACCAGTAACGCCTACTATGCGGCTGATTATGTGAAAGCGATTGCTCCCCTTACCGGGGAAAAGCCTACCGAGTTACAGCGGGCGCATATCCGGCAGCAAAAGGTAGCTGCACAGGAACAACCCGCACAGGAGCAGCCGGAGCAGGAAGCCCCACAGGACAAAGACACCTTTTCCATTTATCAGATAAAAGGCGGGGACGAAACAAGGGACTTGCGTTTTGAGCCTTACGACCGTCTGATTGCCGCCGGACACCGGGTAGACCCGAAAAACTATGCCCTTGTCTATTCCGCACCTCTTACGCCGGGGACTTCCCTTGAAGATATTTACACCCGCTTTAATATCGACCACCCGAAAGATTTTAAGGGACACAGCCTTTCTGTTTCCGACGTAGTGGTGCTTCATCAGAACGGGCAGGACACCGCCCACTATGTAGACAGCTTCGGTTATAAGAAAGTGCCGGAATTTTTGCAGCCGGAAAACTATCTGAAAACTGCCGAGCAGACCACCGAGCAAAACTACAACATGATTGACGGGCAGATAAACAACACCCCGACCGTCGCAGAATTGGAAGCAAAGGTAAAGACAGGAGAAACCATTTCCCTTGTTGACCTTGCGGAAACTGTCAAGGCTGACAAGGAACGTGGCAAGGCAGCAAAAACGGAAAAGAAGCCCTCTATCCGGGCGCAGCTTAAAGCAGCGAAAGAACAGACACCGAAGAAACAGGCAAAACAGAAAACACAGGATTTGGAAAGGAGCTGACGCATGAATAAGTTTGAAAACGTGGATATTTTCGCTTCTCTTGACGCTATCATGCGGCAGAATACAGGATTTTTCCAAAGTGATTTTGACATTGACAAGGAGATTATCGCAAAAGCAGCGGCAAGCCCTAACAGAGAGGATAAGACGCTGCTATGGTTTTGCCGCCCGTCCGGGACGCATTGTTTTAAGGAGCGCGACGTGTTCCTAAAGGATACCGCCGCCCACAATACATGGTGTTTTTACAAAGAGCAGACCTGCGACCGCGTTCTTGCCTATGCCGTCGAGCTGACGGGCAGGGAGCGCGGGAAAATCAAAGGCAATCTTTATGAGCTTGACTATGCAAGGCAGTATGAGCGCGTTAAGGACAATGCGCTTGCCGCCGACACAGTCAAGTTGATTTATGAGCATGGGACAAGGGAGATACCCGCCGGACAGCATTTTAACGGAAATCCCGATACTTCTTTAGGGAAGTTTGAACACTTTGAAGCAGTACCCAACGACCCGGACGCGCTACAATTCCTTTTACGGGAAGAAAAGCAAAAACGGGATAAACTGACACCGGGCGACTTCAAGGAACATACCGCCGCCCTGCGTGCTGGGCTGATTGAAGCCGAAGCGCGGCGCATTGTGCAGGAAATGAAGCGCAGGGACACGCCCAATAGCCCTAATAGGACACATTTCATGGTGGAGCTGTCCCCGACATTTATGCAGCTTGCGTCCTCTAAGGACACCGACCGTCTGTTTTCCATGTTGCCCTATAAGACACTTTCCTTTTCCAAAATCGAGGGCAGACATGGAACATACGCCTTGATTGATAAAAATGAAAACCGGGGCACAGATATTCGCAGGGTGCGCCCCTCAATCCGGGCGCAGCTTGCCGCTGACAAAAGAAAAGCCGCCCCGAAAAAGGCGGCTGTAAAATCAAAAAATCACGAATTGGAGGTATGAGCATGATTAGACTGACAGTTGAAGAAACAAACCTGTTGAGCATTTACAATGAGGACGGCAAACGTGGGCTTACAGAAAACATCAACGCTGCGCTGCCGTTCATGGACGAGGATATGCGGGAACTGGCGAAACGCACCCTTGCGAAAATCGCACCTCTGACAGAAAATGAGTATGCGGAGCTTGCTATTTTCGCCGCTGATGAGGTATGACCGGGATAAAGCGGCTTACACCACCCCAAAGCCGGAAAGTCAACAGCCTTATAAAAAAGGAGTGCTGCAACTGCGATAACGGACACTGTATTTTACTGGACGACGGGGAGGAATGTGTCTGCCCGCAGCTTATTTCCTATTCGCTTCTTTGCAAATGGTTTCAGACCGCCGTATTGCCCCTTGATAAGCTGCTGTATGCAGAGCTTTTCAAGACCGAGGATAAAAAGCGTTGTACCGAGTGCGGAACTTCTTTTGCGTCCACCTCTAACAGCGTCAAATACTGCCCGGACTGCCGGAAGCGTATTACCCGCAGACAGGCAGCGGAGCGCATGAGAAAACGGCGCGCCCTTGTTACGTAGTAGGGGCAAAAAAAGCCTTGATTTACGGGGCTTTCAGTGCTTGAAAATGACGCGGCAAGGGTTTTATACCTTATCCCCTAAAAATGACGTTCTATTGCGTAACAGATACCAAAAACGCACCTACATAAAACAGGGCGCGGACAGTCTTTTGTTGGCTGTCTGCGCCCTGTTCTTTTACTTTATTCGTGCAGTTCTTCTATATCCTTTATTCGGTTTTCCAATAGGATATACAGCTCTCCATTCTCTCCCCTTATAACCAGAGTATCATTTTCATCGGAATAAGTTCCATATTCCACACATTCTATATATCCGATAAGTGTATTTCCGTCCTCAAAAGTAATTTGGATTTTACTGTCTGCGTTAATATAAGTTTCTACGCCATAACTGCCATTTTCTAATGTTATTCTGTAACATGGTGTAATACCAACCATTTTCATAATTATTCCCGTTCCTTTCCTTTCTTCCGTTCCGGCTCTTTGCCTTGCCGCAAAATATTGTCTATGTTCTGTTTGATAACGTCGTATTC